>Ga0265296_1001561_pt1 | contig 25894 bp, 22 predicted proteins | sample MunlanPumphouse1_FD_189073 | JGI IMG/M metagenome (GOLD analysis project Ga0265296, IMG submission 189073) | Groundwater microbial communities from a municipal landfill in Southern Ontario, Canada - Pumphouse #1 | ecosystem: Environmental > Aquatic > Deep subsurface > Groundwater | place... | reverse complement strand
GTTCTTTTTTAGTCATAGGAAACAAGGTCATATGATGATATTTGTTAATTTATTATACAAATATCATCTTACCAGGTATGACACTTTAGTTTCCGTCAACTATGACATTATCACTTCCGTGGGACAGAGTATGTATTTTAAATTAGTGCAATTGGCGAAAATTAGTGAAATTAGAATTGTTGCCAGTCCCTCGGCAGGATGGCGGCATAGGTTTCGGAATATTCGGTGCTAAAGTTTCCCCAGTTGGAACCGAAATAGACTCGCGTGCCCCGGGTATTCACGGCGGCAAAGGCCTCGGCAAAATAGTTTTTTTCGCCCTCAAAATCGCGCGCGGTAAAGGCCCGGGTTAGGGCGACGCGCCAAACGCGCGGATTGGCTTTGAGTTCAACCATAAATAATTGATTGTCCATCCAGGAGTGGCTGGTGTTTTCCGGCGGAAGGCCCTTTGAACCATAGGTGGAAACAAGCGCCCAGCCGGGGATGGCGGCGTTATTTCCGGAAAAGTGGAGCCCGATGTCGCCGTTTATATCAAAAGGGATGAGGATGAGCGGGGTTTCGGCGCCGCTGACCAAATCCGCCATAGCGATAAAATCCGTGGCGTTATTTTGGTAAACCATCACGTCGCGTCCTTGGGCCGTGAGCGCCAAATCCATGTGGCCATTAGCTTTTTCCGGCAGTGTTACCTTGCGGCTAAAATCCGGGGAGTAGCTTTCGGCAATATGTTCGTCATAGCCCACGACGCAGTGTTTTCCGCCCATGTCGGCGCTCACCCAGTTGATAGTATCTGGAAAAGAGGTTTTCTTGCCGAGGATTTTATTTTGCGATTTGTCATAAGCAAAAATCGCCAACGTTTTTTCGGCCTGTTCATCCTGCGCCATCAAGCACCACAGTTTTCTGTCGGTAGAGCTGTCGCCCTCGGTTTTGGTGGTAATCATGGCGGCGTTGGGAATATCCCGGCTAAAATCACGCACCACAACAGAATTGTTCGTATCTATATTATATGAGTGCAGCCCCATACCATAGAGATAATAAAAGATTTTGGGATTGGCCGCGTCCCAGCGCGGTTCCGGTTCCTGTCCGCCGCCGGTAATTTCCAGATGTTTTAATAATTTGTAATCAACGGCGGAATATAAATACCACTCGCCGTCATTGCCTCGGAGCACGAGCCGCGTGCCGTCGGAGTTTTCCGGGTCGCTCCGCGCATACTCGTTTTCAATTCCCGGGCCGGAGTAGCCGTCTTTTGTTTTGTCGGTGACGCGAACAATCGTCGTATGAAAATCCGGGTCGGCAAACGCCACACCCTTGGCCGGCATCGCCGGAACGACTGACGGATAAAAATCGGTGCCGGTCACGAATTTAAAATCATTTTTTATATCCTCCCCCTTTTGTAAAGCCACCGCCGGTGGCGGGGTCCCGCCCGAGGCGGTGAGGGGATTGAGGGGGATTTTTTCCGCCTCTTCGATAACCGGCGCGGGTTCTTCGGCCGGCACTTGCCCCGCCTCTTCTAATGGGCGGGGTGAAGATACCGGAGCCGGTTCCTTGGGTACGCATCCGGCGCCCAAAAACAGGGGAATGACGAATAATATGGCAAATATTTTTTTCATATACCCCAATTATACCATAATATCTGTGGGAATCCGCTAGAAATCTGTGGTAATCCAGGTGCTACTTATATTGACATAAGGTAATTTTAAAGGTAGGATAATCTCGATATGAAATACCATCTTCTCACTTACGGCTGTCAGATGAACAAAAACGACTCGGAGCGCATAACGGGCATGCTTTTGGATTTTGGCTATGAGGCGTCGCCGCAATATGAGGATGCCGACCTTATTATCTTAAATACCTGCTCGGTCCGCCAGAGCGCCGAAGACCGGGTTTATGGGATGATGAAGAATTTTGTTAAGCTCAAAGGAAAAAACCCGAATTTAATAGTTGTCGTTACCGGCTGTATGGCCGGGCGTGATAAAGATGGAAAAATAAAATCCAGATTGCCGGAGGTAGATATTTTTTTGCCGACAGAGGATTTGGTGAAATTACCGGATATTTTGGCGCAGCGTCTTTCTCCCCCTTATAAAGGGGGAGCGAGAGGGGGTTCGGACGAAAAAATCCCCCTCGGTCCCCCTTTTATAAAGGGGGAGGATCGGCCCTCTCCCTTTCAAAAAGGGAGAGTTGGAGAGGGATTTTTTGACCTCGTCCCCAAATATTCTTCAAAATTTCAGGCGTTTGTCACCATCCAAACCGGTTGCGAGGAATACTGCACTTATTGCGTCGTCCCGTACGCGCGCGGAAAAATAAAAAACCGCCCGCTCAAGGATATTCTGGACGAGGCGAAAAAATTAGCCGCTGCCGGTTGTGTTGAAATTACGCTTTTGGGACAAATCGTTAACGCCTGGAAGGCGCCGGATTCGATGTCCTCCCCTTTAGAAGGGGAGGCGAGGAGGGGTAACAGTTTCGCCGCTCTCTTGCGGGAAATAAATCAAATTCCCGGCATCCGCCGGCTGAATTTTGTGAGCGCCCATCCGCGGTATATGACGGACGAGGTAATTCGCGCGATGACTTTGCCGGCGCATCTCAATTATCTCCATCTGCCGGTACAATCCGGTTCGGACAAAATCCTCCAAAAAATGAACCGCCGGTACACGGCGGAGGAATATTTGGAAGTGATTAGAAGAATCCGCGTTGCCAGGCCCGACATTGCTCTCGCAACCGATATTATCGTGGGTTTTCCCGGCGAGACCGAAGAAGATTTTCAAAAGACCGTCGATTTATACAAAGCGTGCGATTTTGACATTGCCTATTTGGCAAAATATTCTCCGCGTTCCGGCACGCCGGCGTTCAAGGCGCTAAAAGACGACGTGAGCCGCGAAGAAAAAGAACGCCGTTGGCGCGCACTCCAAAATCTAATGGAAGAAACCGCGCTCCGCAAAAACCAAAAATACCTCGGCCGTGAGGTGGAGGTATTGGTGTCCGCCAGAGGCGGATCCGCCTCTGGCGGAGAATCTTCCATTAATGGAAAATGCGCCGGCAATTCGCGCGAGATGAAGCGCGTCGCTTTTCCGGGCGATAAATTTTTAATCGGCAAAATCGTGAATGTAAAAATCAAGGAGGCAAAAGAGTGGATTTTAATCGGCTAAGTATTTTATTTTTTATTATGTGGCCATAATACCGCCCCGATGGCCATCGGGGCGGATGGAGGCCATAAAGATATATGTCGGCGGAGCCGACACTACTCATAAAAAACCCGCCCAGATACCCCCGATTCATCGGGGGTTGGGTTTATTCCAATCAATCATGGTGCCGTTTCTTTTGGCATCCTCCAGTGTAAAGCCCGCGGGAAAACGTTTTTTTAATTTTTCTATATTTTCATCCAGCACTTCCTGCATATTCCAGCCGAAGAAATTGCAAATCATCGCGGCGTACCATAGGGCGTCGCCGATATTTTCCCTGATTCCCGCTTTTTGGTCGTTATCGTGCGCGAAAGTTTTTTTGATGCATGAGGCGACGTCTCCCGCCTCGCCGGCAATCCCGAGACCCCAGGTAAAAATTTCTTCTTTCGGATTATCAAATTTTTTGGCCGTCGCCCGGCATATTAATTGATAATTTTTGAGATTTGATTCGGACATATTTTTCAGAGTTAGATTAGTAAAAATCGCTTTTTTGATTTATCCACAAGTGGGCTCTTGACATAGCGCAGGGTATGTGGTATATTGTAATTAGGAAAAGGCTTTCGGCCGGGGTTTATAAGCCCCAAACTGGCGGGAGGTCTTTTTTGTTTATCTTGAGGATTGAATAGATTGCATAATAGTTATATTTTAGCATAAAATGATAGATATATGTCAAAATTACCAAAACTCATCGTTATTTTGGGCCCGACGGCATCCGGGAAGACGGATTTAGCCGTGGCGCTGGCGAAAAAATTCAACGGCGAGATTGTGAATGCCGACTCCCGGACCATTTACCGGGGGATGGATGTTGGGACGGCAAAGCCTCCTTTTAAATTTCTCCCCCTTACGAAGGGGGAGCGAGAGGGGGTCTCGAACCGGTTGGCGGACCCCACCCCGCCTCCCCTTATAAAGGGGAGGAGATTCGGTTATTTTTATAAAGACGTGCGCCACCATCTTTTTGATTTAGTTAATCCTAACAAAAGGTTTTCGGCGGCGGAGTATAAAGAAGCGGCAATCAGGGCAATCTATGATATTATTTCCCGCGGGAAAGTGCCGTTTTTGGTCGGCGGCACCGGATTATATATAGAAGCGGTCGTTAAAAATCTCCCGCTCGGCGACACCGTTCCGCCGAATAAAAAACTGCGGGCGCAGTTTGAACGCGATTTGCGCGTCAACCGCGCCAAGGCGCTCAAAAAATATTATCAAAAATTATTGAAATTGGACCCGCGGATTAAAATTGACAAAAATAATCCCCGCCGGATTATCCGTGCTTTGGAAATCTGCATGACCGGAAAAAAGTTTTCCGAACAGCAAAAAGCGGGGGAGCCGCCTTTTGACGCGCTCCAAATCGGCGTCACTGCGTCACGGCAAGAATTATATCGCCGCATCAATCTTCGCGTCGATCAAATGCTTAAATCCGGGTTGGAAAAAGAAGTCCGCTTATTATCCAAAAAATATTCCTGGGGCACGCCCGGAATGAGCGGCATCGGCTATCGGGAGTTTGCGGGTAAACTCCGGAAAAATAAATACTCCTATACTTATAAGTATAGGAGTAAAGATGGTTTGAGAAAAAAAATTAGTTTGGAAGAGGTAGCCGAAAATATAAAAAAAAATACCCGCAATTACGCCAAGCGCCAGCTGACCTGGTGGCGGCGCGATAAGAAAATAAAATGGACGAAGAGTCAGGCGGCGGCGGAAAAAAGCATCAAGTCATTTTTGACAAAATAGGGGATTATGTTAAGGTAAAAAGTACAAGTTGGTTCTTTCCGCGAGGAGGTGAGAAGTGGCCGAGGAGTCCAAGGATAAGAGTGAGATGCCGACGTCGGATGATGCGGGGAAAAAAGAAGACGCCAAGCCATCGGTGGTTCATTGGCAACACGAGGTTACGGCCCAATCCGTTGACGCGCTGATGGATGAAATTCTCTGCGCCGATGAGCACAGCGATGGCGCGGGCGTCAAGCTTTACATCAGCAGCCCGGGCGGCGATTTTGGATCGGCGATGCATTTTTTGCGGACGATGCGGCATGCGGTTCCAAAGCTTCAGACCGTTGCCACCCATGAAGTCAGTTCCGCCGGGATCATGATTTTTCTGGCCGGCAGGGAACGGTTTGCGTTTCCACGAGTGCGTTTTCTCTTTCATGAAATCACGGCGAGCGGTAAAATGAAAGGCGCCAAAGAATCGGATGTTCGCGAGACCGCCGATGATTTGGCGACAAGCCAGAGAATTATGGCGGAAACGGTCGCGGAAATCTTAGGAAGATCTCCGGAAGAAATTATGGCTCTTTGTAAAGATGGTAAACCGATCGGCACCGACAAGGCGCTGGAGTTGGGTCTCATTAAAGAAGTTCTGGATCATTCCAAAACCCCGTAGACACGGGGTTTTTTATTACTTGACCCCGTTAGAAGTTCGCCGCAAAAATTTTATCATCATAAAATTTTTGTTATCTGATTAAGTATCTTATTAAGGATCAATTTTTTTATCGATCATGCCGATATCTGCCAATTAAAGTAAACTTCTAACGGGGTTGACAGCCCGCGGAAATTATAAGAAGATAGGCATAGTAAGTCCTTTACAACAAATCCTCCTTCGCGTGAAGCTACGGAGGACAAAGGGAGAGGAAAAATGAAAGTAGGAACCTGGAAAAAGAAAACCGGTTGGCTCAAGATCAGGGATACGCTGCGGCGCCTGAAGAAGGATTTTGGCGAAAAAAAATACTTGAAGCATCGCAAGCGCCTGGCTGCCGGCGTTTTCATGGCGGCGACGTTCTGGAAGCGCGAAGACGGCTCGGCCGAAGATTTCGTTGTATTTTGTCGTGAACATTTTTTGACCGAAGAGGCGGATCTCCAGAAACTTCTGGACCTCATTTCCAAAAACTTCGAGCAGATTCTCGGCATGGGCCTGGATATATTCCGCCAGATGCACCGGCCACTGGACGTTGAGACCGGTGAGCCGGTTACCAAGTGGGACAAGCTTTTTACCCGGGTTGATCCTTTTTGGTGGCTGTGGGGCGAGATGCTCTTTCAGAGTAAAATCGCCTTTGTCATCCTTTTGAACTTTGAGTCCCGCTCAAGCGAGGAATTGTTCGCCGATGACGACAAGATGACCCGCCGCCAATGGGTTGAAACCAGAATTACGGACCTGCTGCGCAGCCGCGAATCCGCCAAGCTTGAGCGGAGAGCGCTCGACGTATCGCTCGACGCGACGAGTTATGTCTCTGATTACATTATCCATTCAGGATCTTTGTTTGACCGCGCGGGCGACGCGATTTTTCCGACCCAGAAAGAGATGCCCTCGCACTGGGGGCTCCGCGACGAAATCCGTTCGCAGTATCATCAGCCTTCGGGCGAGAAACGGCAGGAGGCGCTTTACCGCGTGATGAAACTCATCATCGCGCAAAAAGCGCCGAAGGCCGCCATCAATAACCCGGAGATGATGTGGGATATTGAGCGCAATAAAGTTCTCGTGCTCGGCGCCGATGGCGAGCCGGTACCGGTCAGGTCTTACGACCGGGATATCGACCACGGTCCCGAGCCGGACACGCGCTACGAGCATCTTCGCCGCACTTATCTCGCCGAGAGGGCGTCCGACAAGTATTACGGACGCGATTTTATCGACCGGTCTTTCATCGACGGCGCGGAAATTCCCGAAAACATCGTTGAAGGAATGATTAAACTGGTTTTGACGAGTCCGCTCGCCAAGCGCGTCGCCGCCGTAGTGCAAAAACGGCTGGGGCGCGATCTTCGGCCATATGACATTTGGTACGACAAGTTTATCCGCTACGATGAAAAAGCGCTGGATGAGATTGTCCGCGCCAAGTATCCCGATGTCGCCGCTTTTGCCGCCGATATCCCGAGAATTTTGAAGGCGATGGGATTCGCGCCCGAAAAGGCCGATTTCATCGCTTCAAGAATCCAGGTGGACAACAGCCGGACAAGCGGCCATGCCTGGGGCGCGCTCCGCCGCGAGGACAAGAGTCTTCTTCGGATGCGTTGCGCCTCCGACGGCCTGACATTTCAGGATTTCCGCGTCGGCCTGCACGAGCTTGGACATAACTCCGAGCAGACTATTACTCTGCACAATACCGATCACTATATGTTGGCCGGTTTGCCGAACACCGGCTTTTCCGAGGCCTTTGCCTTTTTCTTTGAAAAGCACGACCTGGAAATGCTCGGAGTGAAGCACGACACCGAGCTCGCGGAAGAGTTTTCCGCCCTGGAGTGTTTTTGGGACGCGTTTGAGATTGCCGGCGTCTCCCTAATCGACATCGACACTTGGTATTGGATGTATCGCTGGCGCGACTTTTCGGCCAAGGACCTTAAGATTGCGGTTCGCCGCATTGCCAGAGGTGTCTGGAATCGGTACTTCGCGCCGGTCATCGGCGTAAAGAACGAGGATCTTCTCGCTATCTATTCCCATCCCATTTGTTATCCTCTGTACATGCCGTATTATTCCATCGGTTCCGGTGTCTCCTCGCAGATTATTGAATATTGCCGGGATAAGCATTGGCCGACGGAAATGGAGCGGATGTGCAAGATCGGCTGCCTTACGCCTTCGGCCTGGATCAAACAGGCGGTCGGCACGCGGCTCGATCTTTCGCCGCTCTTCAAGGCGACCGAAGACGCGCTTCGGAAAATCGAAAGCAAGTAAGATTTAACCCTCTCGCCATGAGAGGGTTTTTTATTTTTCTCTCTAGAGAAAAATAACCCCTTGTTAATTTTGCCGCGTTGATTTCGAATATAGTCTAGTGGTTAAAAAAATATCCTTGATGCCGCGCAAAGCGCGTGCGCGAATAGCGCTCACCTTTTTCGGCGAAGCGCTTTGCCGTGACAATATTTTCAAAATTAACAATGGGGTACAAGCAATTGACAGGGCCGGTTTTTTGTGCGAAGGTGGAAGCAGGCCCTTTCACGAGGTGCGATGATGAAGCGAATGGCGGTTGTTCTGGCGATGATGTTTCCGGCTCTGGCTTCGGCCGAGCATGCAAGTCCGTTGCTCAAGGTTCCCGAGTGGACCCGGAAGGAGCTCCAAAAGCCCAAGCTCAAATTCCAAAAAAAGAAGCTTTGGAACTTGGCGGCGCTTCCGGCGTACTTTCTTCTTGAAACAACTATCCATGAGGGTTCGCACGGCGTTGCCGCTCGCGTTTTTGGCTTAAAAGTTACGGCCTTCAAGCCGTATCCGCATAAGTTTCGGGGTACTTTTGTCTGGGGTGCAGTCTACACCGACAGGACGCTTCCAAAAAAAGAAGACGCGCTGTTTACAATGGCGCCGTACATGACGGATATTATTCTTTTTACTTCGGTCGACTTGCTTCTGGGATATCGGGTTATTCCGCCCGGGTCGGTGGCCGGGCTGATTGTCTATACTGCCGGAATGCTGGCGCCGTGGATTAACTTCGTGTATAACGTGAACAATCCGCGCTCATTCAGCGACTTTTCGCAGTTCTCCAAAATCACCGGAATGAAGCGCTGGGCGCTTTTGGCCCTGGGCGACGCGATTGCCGCCATAGCCCTCTGGCGGCTTTGGGTTCGCGGTAAGGAAGTATTTTTTACTGCCGTTTCCGAAAAGTCGTCCCGTTTTTCATTCGCTCCTTTTGCTTCCGGCGATGCCAAGGGCGTCGCCGCGCTCATCAGATTCTAGGAGTTTGCCCCCCGATGGCCATCGGGGGGTTAATTTTATCTTGACACACGCTGTTGGGGATGATAAGAATATGTGGTAGTTCGTTTTATTATCAAGAAGGAGGGCGCCATGAGAATCAGGAAGACGGTTTTGGATAACGGTTTGCGCGTGGTGACAGTCCCGATGGCGGGAACCGATGCCGCGACGGTGGCGCTTTTTGTCAAAGCCGGCGCGCGCGTGGAAACGCCGGAAACCAACGGTCTCGCGCACTTTACCGAACACATGTTCTTCAAGGGCGGTTCGCGCTATCCAACGGCCAAAGCGGTCTCGCTCGCGGCCGACCAAATCGGCGCCACGCAAAACGCCAGCACCAACCATCAAACGGTGATGTATTATCTGAAACTCGCCGGTTCCAAGACGGAAGTGGCTGTAGACCTGCTTTCGGATATGCTTTTGAACGCGCAGTTCGCGGCCGAGGAAATTAATAAGGAACGCGGCGCCGTGATTCAGGAAATCGGCATGTACGCGGATGATCCGTCGTCGCTCGTTGAACGGGATTGGGAGCGGTTGCTTTTTGGCGACCAGCCTCTTGGCCGGATGGTTCTGGGTCCCGCGGAAAACATCCGTCGCTTCAGCCGCGAGGATTTTCTGGCCAACCGCCGTCGTTTGTACGTGCCGGAAAATATGGTTCTTGCCGCGGCCGGAGCGCTGCCAAAAAACTTCCTGGCGCTGGTGGAGAAGTATTTTACCTTTGAGCGGCAGCCGATGCCGAAAACGGTTTGGGAGCCGTTTGACCGGTCACTGGTGGCGCGAGAGCGGCGCGTCTCGCTTCGGAGCAAGGACACCGAGCAGGCATATATCATTATCGGTGCCTTCGCGCCGGAGGACGAACACCGCCTGTCGCCGGCCACGGCGCTTCTCTCCGCTGTTTTGGGGGACGGGATGAGTTCGCGGCTGTTTCTTTCGGTGCGCGAAGAACGCGGTCTGGCCTACAGTATTTACAGTAGTTATATTGGATATACCGATATCGGTTGGCTGGACGCTACGGCCGGCGTGTCGCCGGAAAAAATCACCCTCGCGGTAGAAACCATTCTCGCCGAGTTCCGCGACGTCTATAAAAATGGCGTCAAGGCCGAAGAGCTCCGCAAGGTTAAGAATATGATTGACGGCCAATGGGCTCTTTGGCTTGAGAGCTCGGATGCTGTGGCTGGTTTTGTCGGCCGGCAGGAGATTCTGCGCGGCCGGGTGGAAACTTCGCGGCAAATGCTGGCGAAGTTCCATGCCGCCACCCTGGATGAAGTGCATGAGGCGGCCGAGCTTGTTCTCGCGCCGGAGAACTTGGCGATGGCCGTGGTCGGTCCCTTTGATGACCGGGCAAAGTTTGAGTCGCTCCTGGACTGCGATCAAGTCCCGTCTAATCGATAGATAGTTCCCTTACCCCCGATAGCCATCGGGGGTTTAAAATTTAATCTTTACCACTAAATTGTCCGAACGGACAATTTAGTGGTAAAGAGTTTTGAATTTAAAAAGCTCCGATGAAAATCGGAGCATGGTTACATTACCTTCAGCTGGGTATCGGCGACGGGATCGTCCTGGTCGGTCGGCCAGACCGCAATCCGCCAGGTGCCGAGCGTTTCATCGGCGAGCGCCAGGTTAAAGCTGACTGTCGTCATCCAGCCGAGTGGATTGATGTAGACCGCGTCGCCCGAATTAACCTTTTTGTTCACAGTGGCAAACTCGTGATTTACCTTGAAGCACTTTTCATCATCTTCCGCCTTGTCCGGGGGACAGACACGGAAGGTTGCGCTGTAGATTTTTTCCGTTTGGAGCCCCTGCCAAAAAGTATAGATGTAAATGCGCGAACCGAGGGATATGGTGACGGTCGTAACCGGCGGCGGCACCCGCCTTTCGGCGTAATCCCGGGAAATCATGAGCATTACCTTGGCGGTGGCCGGAATTTTAGCCGGTTCGGGTTCGGCAACCGGATCGCGAGCATCATTTTTATCGTCGGTCGGGTTGTTGGCCGCAGGATTGGGCGGATAAGACGGTTGGTCAACCGGTTTATCCTTGCAGCCGGCGCAGCCGGAAATCAAGGCAAAAAGCGAAAGAACGGCCAGTTTTTTCATTGTTTCCTCCTACAGGCGAGCTTATCTTAAATTAACCGATTAGTCAATTGTTTCTTGACGTCTTAGACTGTGGTATAATGTATTCAAGTGTGGATAACTTCCACATCTTGCGTTTATCTTCTTACGAAAGGGGGTGAAATAAATGATTAATAAAAAAGGTTTTACTTTGATTGAGCTTTTGGTGGTCATCGCCATTATCGGTTTGCTTTCAACTTTGGCCGTTGTTTCTTTAAACAATGCCCGCCAGAAATCGCGCGATGCCAAGCGCGTCTCCGATATCAAACAGATTCAGACCGCTTTGGAACTTTACTTTGCCGACCAGAATTCGTATCCTCTCCAAGCCACGACCCCCCTCGTTTTAGGCGTAACGGGCGCCAAAACGCTATCCAGCACCAGCGGATGGTCGGATACGGCAGTCGGCACCACTTATATGGGCTTGGTTCCGTTCAACCAGACTCCAGGCGGGACAGCTTATACTTACGCTATCTCCGACGGGACTACATATAGCATCAGCTTCACTTTGGAAGCCGCGACTGGAGGTTTACCGGTTGGATCTCATACGGCCACCCCGTCAGGCATTCAGTAATCTTCTATAGCTTTTTTAAGCTAACAAAAATCCCCACTTCGAAAGGGGGTTTTTGTTTTGGAGGCGGTTAAATGGTAAAATACTTAGGAAGGGGAAGCGAATGGCAAATGTAAATAATCGAATGGCGAATCTATCCGAATGTTACGAATAGCGAATATTAAAAATTCGTAATTCGTAACATTAGCGTTAATTCGCGATTCGCTTACGCAAACGTTAATTCGCGATTCGTTTATGATTTATTTTTTACTCATCATTCTGGGTCTCGTCTTGGGCAGTTTCATAAACGCCCTTGTTTATCGGCTAAACGCGCGCCAGTCGATTTTTTGGGCGCGGTCGGCCTGCCCAAAATGCGGCCATAAACTGGCGGCTAAAGATTTGGTGCCGATTTTTAGTTTTGCGATTTTGGGCGGTCGTTGCCGCCATTGCCGCGCCAAAATCTCCGTGTCTTATCCGATTGTGGAATTTGCCGCGGCCGCGCTTTTGGTTTTGGTTTATTGGATTTGGTCGCCGGATTTATTGATGGTCTTCGGCTATGCCGTTTTGTCGCTTTTTTTGTTGATAATTTTTATTTATGATTATAAATATTATCTGATTCCGGACTGTGTAATTTTACCGGCGATTGTTTTCGCGGTTATTTTTAATATTTTGCGGCAGCAGGATATTTTGTATATATTTTTGGCGGCGGCCGTTGGCGGCGGATTCTTTTTATTGCAATATGTTATTTCCCGCGGCAAATGGATCGGCGGCGGCGATATTCGCCTCGGCGTTTTGGCGGGCGCGATTTTGGGCTGGCCGGGCGTTTTGTTCGGAATTTTTTTGGCGTATATTTTGGGAGCGGCGGTCAGCGTGCCGCTCGTCGTCTCCGGAAAAAAAGCCATCGGGAGCGCGATTCCTTTTGGAACGTTTTTTACGGCGGCGATTTTTATCGCCATTTGGTGGGGAGAGAGGATAGTTGGGTGGTATTTTGGGCTGTTGACATAATAAAAAGATTACTTTAGATTTCTAAGTGTGGTGATACCATACGAAATTACGAAAATATACGAAAATACGAAATTTCGTACTTTCGTAAGTCTTTCGTAATTTCGTATGAGATTAATTTTTACCGGCGGAGGGACATTGGGCTCCGTGATGCCGCTTTTGGCGGTTTTAGAGGAACTGAAAACGCGCGACCCGGGTCTTGATTTTTTATGGGTTGGAACCAAACGCGGCCCGGAAAAAGAAATTATTGAAGCAAGAGGCGTGCGATTTCGGAGTGTTATTTCAACCAAGTGGCGGCGGTATTTTGATTTGCGTAATATTTTTGTCCCGTTTTTTATTAAAGCGGCTTTTTGGCAAAGTTTTTTTATTTTGCGGCGTGAGCGGCCGGCGATTGTCGTTTCCGCCGGGGGATTTGTCGGTCTGCCGCTTATTTGGGCGGCGTGGTGCCTGAAAATTCCGGTTTTAATCCACCAGGAAGATGCCGTTCCGGGACTCGCCAACCGTTTAGCCGCGCCGTTTACTAAAAAGATTACGGTCGTCTTTGGTGAATCGGCCGGAGTTTATCCGCAAAAAAAGACAATTGTCTTGGGAAATCCGGTGCGCCCGGAAATTTTTTCCGCCGGAGGCGGACCCGCCTCAGGAGGGGATTATAATCTTGACGAGGCGCGCGCTTTTTTTCATTTAGAGCCAGGCCTCCCGACAATTTTTGTTATCGGCGGGGGAACCGGTTCGGCGTTTTTAAATCATTTGGTTTGGGAAAATTTGGAGGAGCTTACTAATTTTTGCCAAATTATTCACGGCACCGGGAAAGGAAAATCCGTCCCGTCAATTTCCGGTAATCGGCGCTATCATCAGTATGAAATTTTAATTGCCGAATATCCCGACGCTTTGGCGGTTGCCGATTTGGTTGTTTCCCGCGCGGGGATGGGCGCGCTTTCCGAGTTTGCCGCTTTGGGGAAGTCCCTGCTTTTAATTCCTTTGCCCGGGCACCAGGAGGTAAATGCCAAAATTTTAGCCGACCAGGGCGCAGCGGTGGTTTTACACCAGCCAGACGCCACCGGCCGGCGGTTTGCGGCGGAGGTTAAAAATCTTTTGGAGGCGCCGGATAAGCTTCGTGAAATAGCGGAAAAAATCCACACCGCCATTAAAACTGATGTTCGCGCCGCCATGGCGGATTTAATTTTGGAAGTCGCTAGGGGATGATTTAGAAATTAAAAACGTCCCGGCGGGCAACCGGGACTTTTGTTTTTTATGTATCGTGCATGACGACGATTTTATTTTTTACCGTCTGATGGCAGCGTTTGTGCATCAGCTCGGGTACGATAATCGTGGCGGTGAGGTCGTCGTTATCTTCAATTTCAAATTTAAGTTCGTGCCGGCCATAGCTCTGCCAGGCAAAAATGCGTTGGTCGCAAATCGGGCACCGGCCTTTTGACGGCCAATAGTGAATCCAGGCCGCCTCGCGCATGTCGGAGATGGCGCCCCAGGTAAAACCGGCCAAAATAGCCGCGGGAATTAGCCAGGCAAGTAATGTAAGGTAGTCCATGGCGTCCTCCTCAAGGAACTGTAAAAAACTTACCACAAAAATTTGGCGGCTGTCAAGCCCTTGATGTCCCCGAATTACGAATATATTACGAAACTACGAATACGATAAATTCGTGAATTCGTGGTATATTCGTAATTCGTGCACAATACGGAAGGTTGACGGCGGACGGGATTTTAGTATAACATAAAAGTCAGCACCTTTAAGTTAAGGAGGCGCGCCTTGGAAAATATCATCGGAGTTTTTGCCGGCGGAATGCTCTTGATTCTGATTTTAACCGTTGTGCACGAGCTGGGTCATCTCATCGCGGCCCGCGCTTGCGGGGTGGGTGTGGAAAGTTTTTCCGTGGGCTTCGGTCCGGAATTCAAACTGTTCACGCTCGGAAGGATTCCTTTTTACCTCTGTCTTGTTCCGCTTGGCGGCGGCGTTGCTCTTAAGAGCAGAACAAAACCCGGTTGCGAGAGCCGGGGTGAGTATATTGAGGACGTATCGCTGTGGCGAAAGACAATCATTTTTATTGCCGGCGCATTGAGTAATTTTTTTTTGGCAATCATTATCCAAACCGCCATTTACTGGTTTGCGCCGCATGAGGTGAAGGTGGAGATTTTTTTCATAAAGTTCACCTTCCTACCGCTTCATGGCGCCTGGTACTTAGCGCCGTTTTACGCGGCCAAAACCGTATTCCTGCTTTTTGCCGCCCTGTTTAAGTTCCTGTTTTTGTGTCCCTGGTTTCTGATTTTATCAATTGTTAAGATGGCGCCGGCGGCAAACGGCGGCGTGACCGGCATAACCGGTTTGGGAGCCGCCATGCAGTCGGGATTTTGGTCATTTTGCGGGCTAATTTATTTCGTTTCCATTCTTGAAGCGGCCTTTCAGCTTTTGCCGTGTCGGCCATTGGACGGCGGCCACATCGCTACGGCGCTGGTAAAGCGCGTCTTCAATGGGGGGCGCATCTCCCGCGTTCTCTCAGGCGCAATTAGGTGGGTGGGCGTTGTTCTCTTGGTGATAATTGGCATAAAAATTGTCATAATCGGTCTTTCCGCCGTCTATCGTTACTTAATCAGATAGCCGGTCCGGCTCCGCCACCAGCGGAGCTTTTTTAATACTCATACGAAATTACGAAATTTTACGAAAGGTACGAAAAGTCGGTTTCGTATTTTCGTAGCCTTTTCGTAATTTCGTATGGGCCGCTATTGACAGAATTATGCGGCTTTGGTATCATCTCTTTAGATAATCTCACACACCTTTGGACTGCGCTATCTCTCCCAAATTGGGAATAGGGCGGGAAGAAGAAGGTGGCGGTTTAAAAGAGACATTTTTTTGTTTGAGAATTAAGAATTATGAATTAAGAATTAGGAGGCTAAGTGAAATTCTAAATTCCAAATTCCAGATTCCAAATTCAATAAAGTATGGTAAAAATTCCGGAATTAACCGAGCTCTTGGAGGCGGGCGTGCACTTTGGGCACAAAACCTCGCGCTGGAGCCCGAAGATGGCGTCGTATATTTTCGGCGAACGCAGCGGCGTTCATATCATTGACCTGGAGAAAGCCGTTGTCAAGCTCCAGGAAGCTTTGGGTTTTTTGACCGACGTCGCGGCTCGCGGCGGCACGGTTTTATTTGTCGGCACCAAGAAGCAGGCGGCCGAAGCGATCAGGCTCGCGGCGCAGGATGCCGGCATGCCGTATGTTGACAAACGCTGGTTGGGCGGCACGCTCACCAATTTTCACGCCATTCAGAGCGTTGTCAAACGCTACCTGGATTTGCGTATAAAATCCGGCCAAGGCGGACTCGCTAAATATACCAAAAAGGAACAATTGGGTTTTCAAAAAGAGATGGAAGACTTGGAAGTTAAGGTTGGCGGTTTAGTGGGTTTAAATAAACTGCCGCAAGCCGTCTTTATTTTGGATATTAAAAAAGAAGAAACGGCGCTCGCCGAGGCGGTTAAATGCCATGTGCCGATCGTGGCCGTTTGCGACACCAATGTTGACCCGACGGATGTGGAATATGTTATTCCCGGAAATGACGATGCGGTAAAATCAATCAAGATGATTGTTGGGTTAGTGAGGGATGCAATTGTGGAAGGAAAATCCAAGGTTCAAAAATAATTTTTGTAATTAAGAATCTTTTGGATAACTCCAATGGGCTTCGCCCCGCGGATAACTCTAATATTCGCGTTATTCGAGTGGGCACTAGCCCATTCGTGTTATCCCCAAATATATGATTGATAATTCTTTGGTTGTAAAACTTAGAAGCATGATCGGCGCCGGCATTGTTGAATGTAAAAAAGTGCTGGAAGAAGCCGGCGGCGATCTTAATAAAGCAGTAGACCTTTTACGCAAGCGCGGCGAAGTCAAGGCCGAAAAGAAGGGCGAGCGCGTTACCAAATCGGGTTCAATCCATGCCTACATCCATGGCGGCGGAGGAATTGGCGCTTTGGTTGAAGTTTTATGCGAAACGGATTTTGTGGCCCGCAATGCCGATTTTCAGGATTTTGTCCATGACATCGCCATGCAGGTGGTCGCGACCAATCCTTTATATCTTTCGCCCGAAGATATTCCGGCCGAGGTACTGGAAAAAGAAAAAGAATTTTATTTGGCGGATGTGGAGGGCAAGCCGGCCGCCATCGCCGAAAAAATTATCGACGGCAAACTGCAGAAATATTATTCCGAGGTATGTCTCCTGAAGCAGCAATTTATTAAGGACGAAGATTTGACGGTTGAAGATCTGATTAAAAACAAAATCGCGGTGATCGGCGAAAATATTCAGATTAAGCGTTTTGTGCGCTACGCGCTTGGCGGAAAAACTTCCAGCTGCGACTTGGAGAAGTAGGATTCCCACCTTTTGGCCATGAGCTCAAGGCCGAATGGCAGATTTCAAGCAGATTCTCGCAGATATAAAAAGGACATCGGAACGGAAACGTTGTCCTTTTTTTTAATCTCTGGTCAAAATCCGTAAAATCGGGTAAGATAAAAATAGTTAATCAGTTGATCGGTTAAATAGGTTATTTATATATCTTTGCACCAAAACTGATTAACTGATTAACTGCTTAACTGATTAACTGTTTAACTAACGTATGAATTATCCCCGCGTTGAAAGATTTGTATTAAAGTTGACGCGCCTTTTTGTTTTGGCGGCCATCTTCACGCCTCTCTTGTATACCGTGAGCACCCTTTTTCCTTTTATTGTCGGGAAGGTGGTTTATCTTCAGGCGGTGGTCGGATTGGCGCTCGGAGCCTATCTAATGCTTCTGGTTTTGAATTTTAATTGGTTGCCGCGGCCGACTTTGCTTTTAAAAACCGCCTTGCTTTATATCGTGGCGCTTTTTATTTCAACCCTCACCGGCATTGATTTCCTCCGGAGTTTTTGGGCTAATTTTGAAAGGATGACCGGCTGGTTCGCGCTCCTGCATTATTTTTTGCTTTTTGTGATCGCGGCCAGTGTTTTTCCGGATAAGGTTCAGCGCGCCCGCCTTTTAAAGACAACGCTTTTTGTGAGTTTGCTTGTATCTTTGAGCGCGTTTTATTCGTTGATAAAACCGGGATTCCTTTTTCAGACCGGTGATTTGGCAAAACTTTGGGGGACGCTCGGCAATTCAATCTATCTGGGCAATTACATGTCGGTGCATCTTTTTTTTGCCGGCCTGCTTTATCTTGAAAGCGAGAAAAAAAGTACCCGAATTTTTGCCTTGGTGGTCGGCGCAATTGATATTTTTGCTTTCGCTTTTGCCGAAACGCGCGGCGCGATGCTTGGATTTTTGGCGGCTGTAGCGGTGATGGTTATTTTTTCGCTTTTTGCGGTAAAAAATAAAAAAATAAAAACCGGAGTCGCGGCCTTTTTCGTTATGGCGGCTTTATTCGGTACGGTCTTTTATTTTAATCAGCGGGCAGATTGGGTTCAAAGTGTTCCGGGGCTTCGCCGCCTCGCCGGAATTTCGTTTACCGGCGGCACAATGGCCACGCGTTTTATCGCCTGGAATATCGCTTTTGAGGCTTGGAAGGAAAAGCCGGTTTTCGGCTGGGGGCCGGAAAATTATTATTACGCCTTCAATAAGTATTACAATCCCAAGTCGCTGGAGTTTTCTTATTATGAAACTTGGTTTGACCGCGCGCACAATGTTGTTTTCGATCATCTCGTTTTTGCCGGCGCCGTCGGGCTTTTAAGCTATTTGTCAATTTTTGCGGTTGCGCTCTACGCGCTCTTTAAAAGATGGCGCGAGGGAAAATTGGCTTACGGACTCTTTATTTTAACCTCCGGATTTTTTATTACCGCCTTTGTTCAAAAATTAACAGTTTTTGATGAGCCAAGTTCGTATTTGGTATTTTTTGTGGGGCTCGCGTACGCCCAGACGCTGCTTTCCGATCCGCATGAAAAAAAGCCGGAACAAAGAGGCGTTAAAATCGAGCCCCGCAAAATGCGGGGCGGGGTATTTTTTATCGCGGCGATAGTCATTATTATAATGACAATAACCCTGGTCTACGCCGGGAGCATCCGTACTTTTACCGCCGGACAGAAACTTTTATTAGCCGAGGCTGCCAGCCAAGGCGGGCTTGCGGCTGCTTTGCCAAAATACGAAGAAGCCTTAAGTTATGGCACGGCCTACATCAAAGATACGGAGCATGATTATTTAAAGCGGGTTTCCGAATTGTTGCAGAACGGCGGAGCGGACGGACAAATAATTAATCGGGCCGTTCAGTTGGCGGAGCGGGCATCCGAGAATACAATAAAAGAGCATCCGCGCGATGTTTACGGGTATTTACTCATCGCGCAACTGTATACCATACTTGGTTATTATGACGCTAAGTATACGGAACGGGCGGAATGGGCGTATTCAAAAGCATCCGAACTTTCACCGAAGCGCCAGCAGGTTTATTATTCCTGGGGCCGGTTGCGCCTTGCCCGCCGCGACTATGCCGGCGCGCTCGAAGTGCTCCAGAGGGCATTAGATGACAATCCTCGTATTGCCGATTCGCATTGGTATGTCGGCTTGGCTTCTTATATGGCCGGCGATATGGCCAACGCCAAAAAAGAAATGGAGGCGGCCACGGCTTTGAATTATCAATGGAAATCGCCGCATGAGGCGTCATTGGTCGGGGATGTTTTTGTCGGATTTAAAGAGTGGGAGAAGGCAGTTGCGTATTATGAGAAAGCGCTGTCCCTGGGCGCGCAGGCCGAAACATATTATCACGCCGCCAGGGCGTATTTGATGCTGGGCGAGCGGGTAAAAGCGCGCGATTACGCGACTAAGTCGCTTGAAACGGTGCCGGATAATTTAAAGCCGGAGATTAAACAATTCTTGAACAGCTTTTAGTTTAATAAATCAAGAAAACAAAAAAGCAACCCCGCAAATTGCGGGGCTTTATTGCTTTCTTGATTTTTTGATTTCTTAATTACTTCGGTAAATATCTTCCGTTTCTTTGAGCATTCGTGATAGCGAAAATTCTTTTTCTATTTTTTCTTTTGCGTTTTGGCCGAGTGTTTCACGGAGCGTGGGATTGTCAATCAGTTTTTCAATCGCCGTGGCCAGTTCTTCCGGATTTTTCGACGCGACCAAAAGCCCATCGCGGCCATTTTCAATCATCTCGGGAATCCCGCCGACGGAGGTCGCGACAATCGGGAGGCCGGCGGCCATCGCTTCTAATAACGCGTAGGGTAGGCCTTCTTTGACCGATGGCAGGATAAAAATATCAAAAGCCTTTAAATATTTGGCGGCGTCGGGAATCTGACCGGCCAGAATAATATTTTCTTCCAAATTATATTTTGTAATTAGTGATTCCAAATAGGCGCGTTCAATCCCGTCGCCAACGATGACGATTTGAAAATCATGTTTAATTTTTAGTTTGGCGGCGGCCTCAATTAAATAAGGGAGACCTTTAGTGGGATAGAAATTGGCGATAGTTCCGATGAGAATAGAATTTGGAATTTGGAATTTGGAATTTGGAATTTTATCTCGGGCGATTTCGCGCGGCAAAAACTCCGGCGGGATAATTCCATGCGGGATTAGGTGAAGTTTTTCCGGAGTCCCGATTTTTTTATCAATCCCAGTCTGGAGTTCTGATTGTGACAAGACAACGAGCGCGTCGCAAATCCGCGCCGAGATTTTTTCCAAACATAAATATAATTTTTTCCGCCAAGCGGAAAGCGGCTCCAAAAAAATCCAGCCATGGATGGTATAGATGAGCCGCGGTCTTTGACTTTTGGAGGTCGGGTCTCCGGAGGTTTCTCCTCCCGAGGAGGTGAAACCTCCCAAAGTTAAACCGCGGGAGACCCGACCTCCCCAAGTCGTCAACCAAACCGCCAGCGCCCCCACAAATCCGGCCTTGGTGCTATTAAAATGTACGATGTCTGGTTTCTCTTTTTTTATCAACTTGCGGATTTCGCAGACTGCCAGCAAATCATCCCAAATCACAATTTCGCGGACCAGATGTTTCAGGCGGATAACGCGGATGTTTTTTTCGGCCAGCCGGCGCGCCAGCTCATCCGAACCCCTAATTTCGCCGATCGCCACCGCAATCTCAAAACCTGCCCTCTCGTCGTTATTCCCCCCCTTACTAAGGGGGGGTGAGGGGGGGTAACTTAAATTCGTAGCTAAATCATACACATACCTTTGCGCCCCGCCAAACTCGGCTTGGGTGATGATATAGAGGATTTTTTTCATATTTTCTCTCCTCCCCTCGTAAAGGGGAGGCGTGGAGGGGTAAATTGTTCGCGTAATTCGTGAAAATTCGTGCAATTCGAAACATCACTAATTTACCAGAAACTTGACAAAAAGTCCATTTTGTGATAAGGTTTTCTGTTGAGCCGAAAGGTCGGCCAAACCGTCCCCAAGGGGGCGTTATTTGTACTTTTCACGAGCGAAGGGAGGCGGCCAATGGCCAAAAAGCGAAAATGCATGGCGCTCGCGGTTCCGGACAAGTTTGCGGAATTTGACGTCGAAGCGAAAGAGTATCTGTGCGCCAAGGCATCGGAGCACCAAGATTTTCCTCGCGCCAAATTTTTTAGGGAAAGCGGTTATACCACGGCCGGGCACGTATTGACGTTAGCGGGATATGTTCTTGGGGTTTTGGGTGTCGTCGCATTTGTGATGATGCTGGCTTGTGCATTTCATGTGCCGTCGCACCCATGGTTCGCGGCCCTGATGACTGGCATCTTCGGTTGTGGTGTACCCCTCGGTATGTTGTACGGCGCGGGTGTGCTCGAGCGGCGGTATTTTTTTGAGCACCATGACGCGCGTCCCCGGCTCGGAAGCCCGACTACTTACATCCCGAGTTATCTTCGCGGCCGACTGGAAGATGTCAAGCAGGAGATTGTTGGCGACAAATCGGATTTCGGCGTAACGATGTCCGCCGCCCGAGAGACGCTTCAGAGCGCCAAGACTCTTTGTGAGCGCTTTGCGCATCACTGCCGGAACGCTGATACCTCTCCCGAGGCGTTGGAGTTTTTGAAGCCCGGCCTTGAGGAGTCCGGACGCATGGTTGACGAAGCCATGGCGCAGGTGGATTTGCTTGAGTCGTACCAGGCCAAGGTTTTGGCGTGTTTTGCCGAGGCCGAAGCCGAAATCAATGGCCTTTCCGTGCCGCTGGTGCAATACGAGCTGATGGCCGAATTGGCGGTGATGAAGCGCGAGGTCGCGGCCCTGAAGGATCGCGCGGCCGGGGTGGTGATGCGGGCCACGCTCAAATTGGCCGGACGAATGAATGAGTTGCGGGAGACCTTTGGCCGTGAGCTTGACGGCGCCGGCATCCGTCTGGCGCTGGCCGCGGCGCAGACCGGCGACATTGAGCAGGATATCAAGGCCATGGATAAGGTGGTCGGAACCTTTGTCCGCGCGGCGGAAAAGATTCCGCTCCGCCAGCTTCCGGCGTCGTCTGACGACTAGTCGCTCTTTTTTGTAGAGCCCCTCTCAACCGAGAGGGGTTTTGAATTATTGCGGGGTTTGACCAAAATCCGGTTTTGTGGCAAAATTAGATAGTGATAAATGACTGCGCCCGCGAGGGTCTTTTTGCTAAATTCACGTAAAAAATTTCTGCCACGGTCTGGATAACGCGGATTTTCGCGCCTGCCCGCCAATTGCCGTTACCGCCCCGGGATTAGATTTTGATTGTTATAGCCATCAAATAACTTGGCACCTATCCAAGCGGTGGAAGGCGTAGGCAGGCGGGGATAACGCGGATTTTTTACCCCTCCTAACCTCCCCCTATAAAGGGGAGGAAAATATATTGTATGCGCGTTCTAATCACGGGTTCCAGCGGAGAAATCGGCACGAATCTTGGCCTAAAATTATTTGAATTGGGGCACGAGGTTTTTGGCGTTGATAAGCGGGCTAGTACCTGGACCGATAAAATCCCGACCGTGATTCAGGATTTGAGCGTCCGATTTTCTAATTTTAAGGGCGGGATCGGGGACGCCGGATATCCAAAAAATCTTGATTTAGTCGTTCATTTGGCCGCCAATGCCAAGGTCCACGAACTGGTAAAATATCCGGAGCGCGCTCTTGATAATATCAATATCACTTTTAACGTTTTAGAGTTTTGCCGGCAAAATAATTTGCCTCTCATTTTTTCCAGTTCGCGCGAGGTGTATGGCGATATCAGACGCTATATTACCGACGAGGACCAGAGCAATTTTTTCTTTACCGAAAGTCCGTATTCGGCCAGTAAAATTTCCGGCGAGGCGCTGATTTATTCCTACGCCCGCTGTTACGGCCTGAAATATCTGGTTTTCCGTTTCAGTAATGTTTACGGCCGGTATGACTTTGACATTGAACGGATGGAGCGCGTCATTCCGCTGTTTGTTAATAAGATTTATGGCGGCGAGCCGATTACGGTTTTTGGCGAAAAGAAAACTTTGGATTTTACTTATGTTGACGATTGCGTGACCGGCGTGATTCTGGGAATAGAAAAACTTTTGTCGGGCGAAGTTCAAAATCAGACAATTAATTTAGCTTACGGCGAAGGGCGCACCTTGATTGAGCTCGTTAAATATATTGGCAGCGCTTTGGGAAAAAATCCGCAAATGACGGTTGAACCGTCAAAACAAGTCGGCGAAGTGTCGTATTATATCGCCGATATTTCCCGCGCGCGCGAGCTTTTGGGTTATAACCCGCAAACAAATTTGGAAAATGGAATTAAAAAAGCCGTGGCCTGGTGGAAAGAATATTATGATAAGCAATAAGCAGAGTAAGAACTAAGCAGATTAGGTTGTTGATGAAAATAACTTACTCTGCTTAATCTGCTTACTCTGCTTATTGCTGTTCCCGCTCTGCTTAATCTGCTTACAAACTTAATCTGCTAAAATGAAACCGACTATCGTAATTTTCTCCGCGTTTTACGAGCCCTATATGAGCGGCGCGGAATTGGCGGTGAAAAATATCGTGGAGCGGCTTGCTAGTCGCTATAATTTTATTATATTAACCGCGCGGCTGGATAAAAGTCTAAAATCGGAAAAAAGTAATGGCTACGAAATCCGGCGAATCGGTTGGGGAAAATTATCATACTTTGTCTTGGCGCCATTTTACGCGATGACTTTCGGTCCAAAAATCGTTCACGCGGTGATGGAGTCGTATGGCGGAGGCGCGCTTTGGCTGTATAAACTTTTTGGCGGCACCGCCAAAACCGTTTTGACCCTGCAATCCGGTGATTTAGATATGTCGGACAAGCACGCGCGATTTGATTTTTGGCCGCTTCGTTCTATCTGGAAATTTGTATATAAAAAAATCCATACCTCACCGGATCAGGTTATCGCCATCGGTTCGTCGCTCGCGGCGCGCGCGAGAGGGCTCGGCGCTAAAGACGTTTCCGTTATTCCCAATGGCGTTGATTTCAATGAAATAAATAGAGTGTCGGCCGCGGAGGCGATTCCGCGGAGAATTATTTCGGTCGCCCGGCTTTCGGCGGAAAAAGGTTTGGATTATTTAATTTCCGCGTTTCGCGACGTCAAAAACGAGTTTCCGGAGGCCCGGCTGGTGTTGGTCGGCGAAGGCGCCGAGCGCGGGCGGCTGGAAAGATTAGTTGCCGATCAAAATCTTTATGGAGCGGTCAGTCTCATTGGCCGTTTGCCGCATGATGAGGCCCTCGTGGAAATAAAAAAGTCCGAAGTGTTTGTGCTCGCGTCTTTGGGCGAGGGGATGGGAATTGTGCTGGCCGAAGCCCAGGCCTTGGGCGTGCCGGTGATTGCCACGCGCGTCGGCGGTATTCCGGATGTAATTGAGGACGGAGTCTCGGGATTACTTGTCCAGCCCAAGGATGCGGTGGCCATTGCCGCGGCGATTCTTAAAATTTTTAGGAATCCGGAGCTTCGCGGACAACTACCAGCCAACGCCCGGCAGTCGGTCAAAAAGTTTGATTGGGACGCAATCGCGAAGCGATACGACGCAATATATCAAATTCTAAATTCCAAATTCATGCGAATCATTTTAGCCACGCCGATTTATCCGCCGCAGATTGGCGGACCGGCGGAATACGTCAAAAAATTAGCCGAAGGATTAAAGCAAAAAGGCATTGAGGCCGTGGTTTTAAGTTATGGCGATTTTACTCCTTTTCTCCCCCCCTTACCACTCGCTCTCCAAGCGAGCGAGGAGGGCGAGGGCGCGGGGGGGTCTGTGGAATTTACCGGCAATTCACCGTTCAGGCATTTTGTTTATTTTATAAAATTACTGGCTCTTTCCAAGGACGCGGATATTGTTTACGCCTTTGACCCGCTCGCGGTCGGATTACCGGCATATTTGGTATCGAAGCTCCGCGGAATAAAATTTGTGATGCGCCTGGGCGGCGATTATCTTTGGGAGCGCGACGTGGAAGCCGGCCGGGTTTGGACGACGCTTCGTAGTTATTATGAATCCGGACTCTGGAAAAAGCATAAAGTCATATCATTTTTACTGAAACGCATTTTTGCCGGCGTTGACCAGTTTATTTTTACCACCGATTTTTTGGCGGAGATTTATAAAAAAGTTTTTAAAATATTGGAAGATAAAATCGAGATAATTAAAAATCCTTTTTTATCGCCCAAGCAGATAATTACTCTTATTTCTTCAGTTCCGAAGCGTAATGATATTATTTTTGCCGGCCGATTTATAAGATTAAAAAATTTGGATAATCTAATTTTGGCCTTTAAAGAATTAAAAGATACTGATTTAAAATTGCGGTTAATTGGCGACGGACCGCAAAAGACGCATCTTCAAGAGTTAATAAAAAATAATAGTCTTGAAAATAGAGTAATTATTGAACCGCCAATGTCGCACGATGATAAAAAATACTTTGAAATTATTGCCGGCGCCAAACTTTGTGTTTTACCATCGCTTTCCGAGGTTAGTCCAAATTTTGCTCTTGAATGTATCTCACTAGCCAGACCTATTTTGTTGACGAAAGAAAATGGATTAGGGATAAATCATATATTACCCAAATGGTATCTTTTTGATCCCGCAAAGGATAATCTAAACGAAAAAGTAGAAAAAATATTTAATTATCCAAATCAAGGTTTTTCGTTTAGTGGTATCCGGGATTGGGAACTGGTCATAAATGATAATTATAAAATTTTATGTCAGCTATTAAAAACTGTATCATAAAAACCCTTTTGGCGTTGGGCCCAAAAAATATTCCGGCGTCGGCGATTTTGTTGTATCACAACGTCGGCCGCGACGGGGCGTATCTCACAACGACGCCGGAAAATTTTTCAGGGCAGATGGAATTTTTGCGCGCCAATTATCATATTATCTCGCTTCATGATTTGGTTGATAATTTGCGGCACGGACATCCTATTCTGCCACGGACAGCGGTTCTAACTTTTGACGACGGCTTTGCCGGCCAGTACGATTTTGTTTTTCCGATTTTGCGCGCCTCTCATCTCCCGGCGACTTTTTTTGTGGCCACCGGAATCGTCGGC
>Ga0265296_1001560_pt1 | contig 25913 bp, 25 predicted proteins | sample MunlanPumphouse1_FD_189073 | JGI IMG/M metagenome (GOLD analysis project Ga0265296, IMG submission 189073) | Groundwater microbial communities from a municipal landfill in Southern Ontario, Canada - Pumphouse #1 | ecosystem: Environmental > Aquatic > Deep subsurface > Groundwater | place... | reverse complement strand
GCCACCTGCCGACCCATCATGTTCGTGATCCTCCGACGCCTTTCAGGAGTGAATCACGCCTCCAGCCCCTTCGCAAGCAGCCGTTTTTCAACAGTCTCGTTCGGTCGTGACACCAGCCTATGGCTTCCTGCCGAACATTGGGATTTTGTATAGTCGCGCCAAGCTGCCGCCAACATGAGGCTGCTACCATCGTGGCATGACGCCTATCCGATGCCTTCCGATCGCCACATGGCCCCTGCTGGCGATCCTGACTGGATGCGGCAGTGATCCGGTTCCGACACCGGCTCCCCCCGCCAAAGCGGAGGCAGTCGCTCACGAAAGCGATCTGCTCAAGCTCACCCTCACGACGCAAGCGCAACAGCGTCTTGGCATCCGAACGGTAAGGATTGGCGATGGTTCGGCCACGCAAACCCGCCAGACGAGCGGCGAGGTCGTCGTGCCGGCAACCGGCGGGGCAGGTGTGCCAACGGGATCGACGAGCAACCTCGCTCAAATCGGAGTCAGTCAGGTTGCGGCCGAAGGCGAGGTCGCGCGAGCGCAAGCGCAAGTGCGACTCGCCGTCATCGCCTATAATCGCGCCGACGCCTTGGTGCGCGAGGAGGCGGGCAGCGTGCGAGGGCGCGACGAAGCCGCGGCGGCACTCGCCACCGCGCGGGCGGCACTGGATGCGGCACGCGCGCAACGAAGGCTGCTCGGTCCCTCGATCGCGTCGATGGGCAATCTGTCGACGCTGTGGGTGCGGGTGCCGGTGTTCGGCACCGACGTGAGCGCCATCGAACGCGGTCGCACGGCTACCGTTCGTCCGCTCGGCGACGATCGCGCCGCTCTGCGCGCTGCGCGCCCGGTCCAGGCCCCACCCTCGGCCAATGCGGTCGCGGGCACCGTCGATCTGTTCTTCGCGCTCGATAATCGCGACCGTGCCTACCGCGTCGGCCAGCGCGTCGCCGTGGCGTTGCCGCTTGGCGGGAAGGCTGATGGGTTATCAATCCCGACCGCTTCCATCGTCCGCGACATCTATGGCGGCGAATGGGTGTACCGGAAGACCGCGCCCGACACCTATGTCCGGCAGCGCATCGAGGTCGCGAGCGTCGCGGACGGCCGTGCGCTATTATCGCGCGGCCTGGAGCGCGGTGCCGAAGTCGTGACGGACGGGGCGGCCGAGCTGTTCGGGACCGAGTTCGGGACGCCGCACTGATGCTTGCCTGGTTGGTCCGTGCCGCGCTAACCCAGCGTGTCCTCGTTCTCGCGCTCGCTGCGCTGCTGGTTGTCCTCGGGCTACGTGCGACCGGCGACGTGCCGCTCGACGTGTTTCCCGAGTTCGCACCGCCTATGGTCGAGATTCAGACCGAAGCGCCCGGCCTCTCCACCGAGGAGGTGGAAAGCCTGATTACCGTGCCAATCGAAACGGCGGTCAACGGCGTCCCCGATCTGATGACGCTGCGGTCGAAGTCGGTCCTCGGGCTGTCGTCGGTGTCGATCCTGTTCGACCGCGGCACCGACGTGATCCGCGCCCGCCAGCTCGTCCAGGAGCGGGTGACACAGGTGCAGGCGCGGTTGCCCGCCGCGGCGCGTCCCCCGGTGATGCTGCCGCCACTGTCGTCGACCAGTCGGGCTATGAAGATCGGCATATCGTCGGCAAAGCTCGATCAGATGCAGCTCTCCGAACTGGCGCGATGGACGATCCGGCCGCGACTGATGGCGGTGCCGGGCGTCGCCAACGTCGCAATCTGGGGTCTGCGCGACCGCCAATTGCAGGTTTTGGTCGATCCCGACCGGCTGCGCGCGGCCGGCGTGACGCTCGCCGAACTGCGCGCCGCGGCCGGCGATGCGGTGCTGGTAGGCGGAGGAGGCTTCGTCGATACGGCAACCCAGCGGCTCGCCGTGCAACAGACTAGCGCGATCCAGTCCTCGGCCGATCTCTCGCAAGCGGTCATCAAGCAGAGCGGCGAAGCACCGGTCCGCATCGGCGACGTCGCCCGCGTGGTCGACGGCTTCGCCGCGCCGATCGGCAATGCGATCATTGACGACGGCCCCGGCCTGATGCTGATCGTCGAGAAGCAACCGACCGGCAACACCCTCCAGCTTACCCGTGACGTGGAGGCTGCGATCGGTGAGCTGAAGCCGGGCCTGCGCGACGTGAAGGTCGATACGACGATCTTCCGCCCCGCGACCTTCATCGAACGCTCGATCGACAATCTGACGCGCGCGCTTGCGATCGGCTGCCTGCTCGTGGCCGTGGTGCTGTTCGTCTTCACCCGCGATTGGCGACAGGCGACGATCAGCCTCGTCGCCATCCCGCTGTCGCTGCTCGGCGCGGGCTTGGTGCTGTTGTGGAGCGGTGCGACGATCAACACGATGGTGATCGCCGGGCTGGTCATCGCGCTCGGCGAAGTCGTCGACGACGCGATCATCGACGTGGAGAACATCGCGCGCCGGCTGCGGCTCAATCGCGAGGCAGGCAACCCGCGCTCCAACTTCGATGTGGTGCTGTCGGCCTCGCTGGAAGTGCGATCGGCGGTGGTGTTCGCGTCGCTGATCGTGATGCTGGTGTTCCTGCCAATCTTCTTCCTGGGCGGGGTGGCGGGCACGTTCTTCCAGCCACTCGCCATCGCCTATGTGCTGGCGATCGCCGCGTCGTTGCTGGTCGCTCTGGTGGTGACGCCGGCGATGTGCCTGTTCCTGCTGCCAAGCGCGCCCCTCAAGGCAGAGCGTGACACGCGGCTCGTCGGGGCGCTCAAGCGCCGTTACGCCGGGGTGCTGCCGCGCATGGTGGCGCGACCGGCGCTGGCGATGGGGATCGTCGCGGGCGGGCTACTGCTGGCCGGCGTCGGCTATGCCGGGTTCAAGGACCAGTTCCTGCCCGACTTCCGCGAAACCGACTTCCTGATGCACTTCGTCGAGAAGCCCGGCACGTCGATCGAGGCGATGGACCGCATCACGATCCGCGCGTCCAGGGAGCTGCGCGCAATCCCCGGCGTGCGCAACTTCGGCGCGCATATCGGCCGTGCCGAAGCCGCGGACGAGGTGGTCGGCCCGAACTTCACCGAGCTATGGATCAGCCTGGACGAGAATGTCGACTATGACGCCAGCGTCGCGCGTATCAAGGAAGTGATCGACGGCTATCCCGGCCTCTACCGCGACGTGCTTACCTATCTGCGCGAGCGCATCAAGGAAGTGCTGAGCGGCGCGGGCGCGACCGTCGTCGTCCGCATCTTCGGTCCCGATCAGGTCGAGCTTCGCGCCACGGCTGAGCGGGTGCGGGCCAAGGTGGCGGCGATCGGCGGGGTTGCCGATCTCAAGGTCGAGCAACAGGTGCTGGTGCCGCAGATTCAGGTCCGTCCCTGGCCCGGCGATCTCGCAACGCTGGGCCTCACCGCGGGCGAAGTACGGCGACAGGCGCAAACGCTGGTCGCGGGGCAGAAGGTCGGTGAAATCTACCGAGACCAGAAGGCGTTCGACGTGGCGCTATGGGGCGAACCCAAGGTGCGCGGCGATGTCCATGCGCTTGCCGACATGATGATCCAGACGCCCGCGGGCGCGCCGGTGCGGCTGCGCGACGTGGCCGATATTCGCATCATGCCCGCGCCCAATGAAATCAAGCGCGAGAACGGTCAGCGTCGGATCGACGTGACGTTGAACGTCGCGGGCGCGGACCTGGGTACGGTCGCGCGCGCCGTCGAAACAGCGGTCGGACAAGTGCCGTTCGCGACCGGCTATCACCCGCAAGTGCTGGGAGAATATGCGGCGCTGCGTGACTCGCGCCAGCGGCTTTGGACAACCGGGCTGCTGTGCCTGCTGGGCGTCCTGCTGCTTGTATGGCTGGAGTTTCGATCGGCACGCATCACCGCGCTGGTCGCGACCAGCCTGCCGTTCGCGCTGGTCGGCGGTGTCGTCGGCGTGGCGCTGACGGGCGGGGTGCTGTCGCTCGGCTCGCTGGTCGGATTCGTCACCGTGATCGGTATCTCGGCGCGCAACGGTATCATGCTGCTGTCGCACTACGATCATCTCCGCCGGTTTGAGGGCGAGGAATTTGGCCCCCGCCTGATCCTTCGCGGCGCGGAGGAACGGTTGGTGCCGATCCTGATGACCGCCGCGTGCGCCGGCCTTGCGCTGCTGCCGCTGATCGTCGCCGGCAACGCGCCGGGCCATGAAATCGAGCATCCGATGGCGATCGTCATCTTGGGCGGACTTGTCTCCTCGACCGTGCTCAACCTGTTCCTGATGCCCGCGCTCTACGCGCGCTTCGGACGGGAGAAACCCACACCCGATGCCCCGCTCGCCGGAGTTCCCGCATGATCCGCCGGTTTGCTCCGATCGCCGCGTTCGCGGTCGCGGGGTGCATGACAGCGCCTCTGCCCCCGCCAACCATCGCTCCCGCGACCGCCACGGGTGCTTTCGCGCATTTGCCGACCGCTGCTATCGCCCCGGTCCCGAACGACTGGTGGCGGCTGTATGACGACCCGGCGCTCGACCGGCTTGTGCGGGCCAGTCTCGCCGCCAACGCCGATCTGCGCGTGGCCTATGCCAATCTCGATGGCGCGCGGGCCGCGCTGCGTCAGGCCCGCGCCGCGCGCCTGCCGCAAACCACGATCGAAAGCGCGGGCACGATCGACAACAGCGCGACCCAGCCAAGCGCATCATCGAACGTACCGACCACGGATTACGATCTGGCACTCACCGCAAGCTGGGACATAGACCTGTTCGGTCGTCTGAGGTCTGGCGCACTGGCGGCGAGAGCCGATGCGGACGCGCAGGCCGCGGCACTGGACTCGCTACGCGTCGCGGTCGTGGCCGATACGGTGCTCGCTTATGTCGACCTGTGCGGCGCGACGCGCGCGGCGACGGTCTCGCGCGAGATTATCGCGGTTCAGGAGCGCTCTGTAGCCTTGGTCCGGGACCAGTTCGCCGCTGGCGAAGTATCGCCGCTCGAAGTCTCGCAAGCCGCCAGCCTGCTGGAATCCACCCGCGCCACGCTGGCCCCGTTCGAGGCGGCGCGCGCGAATGCCCTATACCGGATCGCAACCTTGCAGGGCCGCCCCTCCGCTGAAGCGCGCGGGTTCAACATCGTCTGCAATGCGCCCCCGAAGCTCCGCACGGCGGTGCCCGTGGGCGACGGACAAGCGCTACTGCTGCGTCGCCCCGATATTCGCGAAGCCGAACGCCGCCTCGCCGCTGCTGCGGCGCGGATCGGTGTTTCCCGTGCCGATCTCTACCCACGCGTGAATCTGGGCGGTGCGGTCGGGCTGCTGACGGGTGGCTTCGTCGCGACAGCTTCGCCGCTGATAAGCTGGGCCTTCCCCAATCAGGCCCCGGCGCGCGCACGACTGGAACAGGCCCGCGCCACCGAGCGTGCGGCGCTCGCCGGTTGGGATGTGGCGGTATTGCGGGCGCTGCGCGAAGTCGAAACAGCGCTTGCCGCTTATGACAGCGAGGTGCGCCGCAATCGCGCGCTCGATGCCGCCCGCGTCCAGTCCGATCTCTACGCGCGCCGTGCTACCGCGCGGGTTCGGCTCGGCGATGCCGCATTCCTGATCCAGTTCGATGCCGAGCGTGCACGGGCGCAAGCGGCGCTCGCGCAAGCGCAGTCCGATCTTACCGCTGCTCAATCCCAGGTCGCCCTGTTCCGGGCGCTGGGGGGTGGATGGCAGACGAGCGGCCCGGCGGGCTAGGATGCACCCATGCGAATCCTGATCGTTGAAGATGATGCCGAGACCAACCGCTTCGTAGCCCGCGGACTTACGGAGCTGGGACATCACGTCGTCACCAGCGCCGATGGTCGCGATGGACTGTTCCAAGCGACTGGCGACCAGTTCGACGCGCTGATCGTCGATCGGATGCTGCCCGGCCTCGATGGCCTGTCCCTCATCAAGGCACTGCGCGCGGCGGGCAACACGACGCCAGCGCTGATGCTAACCGCCGTTGGCGGCATCGCCGATCGCGTTGAGGGGTTGGAGGGCGGTGCCGACGACTATTTGGTCAAGCCGTTCGCCTTTTCCGAGCTGGCAGCGCGTGTCCACGCGCTCGGGCGACGTCCAGCCACCCAGACCGAAGCGAGCGTCCTCGTAATCGGCGCAATCGAGCTTGATCTTCATCGCCGCACCGTCACCCGCGACGGTCGCCGGATCGCGCTCCAACCACGCGAGTTCGCATTGCTCGCCGAGCTGATGCGCAATCCGCGTCGGGTGATGACCCGCACGATGCTGCTGGAACGGGTTTGGGATTTCGACTTTGATCCCAAGACCAATATCGTCGAGACGCACTTAAGCCGCCTGCGCTCCAAGCTCAACGCCGGGTTCGATGACGATGCGGTCGAAACCGTGCGCGGCGCGGGCTACATGATCCGCAGCTGATGATCCAACTTTGGCGCTCCACCTTCGGCTTGGTCGTCTTGGTCGCGGCCTGTTTCGCACTGGCGACGCTGGTCATCGGGGTCGTCGCCTACGAAGTCACGCACGAAGCCCTGGAAATCCAGCTCGATCACCGGGTCGCGATCGAAACACACGCGCTGATCGACGAAGGCGACGACGGCCCCACTGGCGTTGCCGCGGCGATCCGTCGGCGCGAGGCGGCGCGAAGCACCGCCAGCCTGGATTACCTGCTGGTCGATCCCTCTGGTCGCGGGGTGGCGGGACTACTCGACGCTACCGCACCCATCACGCCCGGCTATCTGGAGCTTCTCCACTACCGGCGCGACGGTGAACACCGGATCGCTCAGGCGTTGACCACGCGCTTGCCCGACAACAGCCGGTTGGTCGTCGCGGCCGATCGCGGCGTCATAGACGAAATGGACGCTACGCTTCTCAAGCTGTTCGCCGGAGCGTTCGGCATCATGCTCCTGCTCGGCATCGGCGCGGCCTGGCTGGTCGGCGCGGTCACGCGCGCGCGCCTGTCGCGCATCGATCGCACTGCGCTGGCGATCATCGACGGTGATCTTGCCCGGCGTATGCCGACCACCGGCACGGGAGATGAGTTCGACCGCGTGTCGGCGACGCTCAACCGGATGCTCGATCGGATTGGTGGGCTGATGGACAATCTCCGACAAGTGTCGAGCGACGTCGCCCATGACCTGCGGACACCCCTGACCCGCCTGCATAACCGGCTCGACGAGGCACTGACGACGGAGAACATGGACGACAAGCGACAGGCGATCGAAGCCGCTGCCGCACAGTCGCGCGACCTGCTCGACATATTCGGGGCATTGCTGCGCATCGCGGAAGTGGAAGCCTTGTCGCCCCGCGCCCATTTCCAGGACTTGCCGCTGGACCAACTGGTCGAGGAACTGGTCGACACCTACCGTCCTGATATGGAGGCAAGCGGCCACCTGCTCATCACAGCGATTGTCCCCCAAATAGGGGTAACGGGCGATCGACGGCTGCTGCAACAGCTTGTCACCAATCTCCTCGACAACGCGCTCCGCCACACCCCCTCTGGGACGACGGTTCGCGTCGAGCTGGTGCATGATGGTGCAGTTGCTCGCTTGACGGTCGCCGATGACGGACACGGGGTAGCACCCGAAGATGCGCCCCGGCTGTTCCAGCGGTTCGCGCGCGCGGAACGTAGCCGATCGTCGGAAGGTCATGGCCTGGGCCTGGCACTCGTCGCTGCGGTCGCGACCGCGCACCGGGGCACGGTTTCGCTGCTCACGCCACCCGGATTTGGGGTTGTTGTTGAACTACCAGTTGGGAAAGCATGATGACGATCGGCGACAGGCGCGAACTCCTGAGCAAGGTGCCGGCGATCACGCTGGGCTTCTGGATCATCAAGATTCTGGCGACGACGCTCGGCGAAACCGCCGGCGATACCGTCAGCATGTCGATGAACCTGGGCTATCTTGTCGGCACTGCGATTTTCCTGACGGCGTTGATCGCGCTGGTCTGGTGGCAGGTGGCGGCGACGCGCTTTAGCCCATTGCTCTATTGGGCGACGATAATCGCATCGACCACCGCGGGAACGACGATGGCGGACTTCGCCACGCGGTCGTTGGGCATCGGCTATACCGGAGGTTCGGCGCTGCTGCTCGGATGCGTGCTGGCGTCACTGTTCGCTTGGTATCGCACCCTTGGCTCGATCTCGGTCGATACCGTCCGGGAACCCAAGGCAGAGCTGTTCTACTGGCTCACCATCACCTTCTCGCAGACGCTCGGCACGGCACTCGGTGATTGGACAGCGGACACCGGGGGCATCGGCTATCTGGGTGCAGCGGCGATCTTCGGCGCGATGCTGGCGGTGCTGGCAGGGTTGTATTTCTGGACGAAGACGAGCCGTGTCTTCCTGTTCTGGGCAGCGTTCATCCTGACCCGGCCGCTCGGTGCCGCTGTAGGCGATTTCCTCGATAAGCCAATCGCAAAGGGCGGACTCGATTTCAGCCGCCCGCTCGCTTCGGCAGTGCTTGCGGGGGCCATCCTGGCCCTCATCCTGATCCTGCCGCAACGCGCAGGCCAACATCCTGGTGAGAACAAAGCTGGGTAAATTGAACCGGTTTCTCACCACGACATATCGCTATTGAAAGACTGCCCGTGTTTGATCGCATCATCGAATTTTTGAATGGAGCCGGGTATCTCGGGATTGCTGCGCTCATGTTTCTCGAAAACGTGTTTCCGCCAATTCCATCCGAAGTCATCATGCCCGCGGCCGGGTTCGGCGCGGGGCAAGGGCAATTGAATCTGCTCGGCGTCATCGTTGCCGGAACGCTCGGGTCGGTCGCAGGCGCGCTGTTCTGGTATTATGTCGGCAAATGGATTGATGCCAATCGGCTGCGGCGCTGGGCCGGACGGTATGGGCGCTGGCTGACGCTCTCCCCGCGAGACATTGACCGCGTGGACCGCTGGTTCGATCGACACTCCAGCAAAGCCGTGTTGCTCGGGCGGCTCGTCCCCGCGCTGCGAACGCTGATCTCGGTACCGGCAGGCGTGTTCGGTATGAGCCTGCCACGTTTTCTGCTGTTCACGACGCTTGGGACCGCGCTCTGGACGACGCTGTTAGCCGTGGCCGGCTACCTTCTTGAAGGGCAATACCGTATCGTTGCCGCCTACCTGAATCCGATTACCAACATCATCGTCGGACTGGTGGTCGCCGCATATCTTTATCGTGTGGCGACGTGGCGCGCCGACTAAAGTCAAAACCGAAGTGTTTGTCGACAGGGCGGCAGCGGCAAGAGTCGACCAACTCACGCCATACATGAGCGAAGGCGTAAACGGCGGCTTTTCGCGAAACCTGCCACTTACGCTGCGCGAAACCAATGTTTGATGTTCCGACCCATTCGGGGCAGCCCCATGCTGAGCCAAAGGCGGCATCACCCGCCGTGGCGGAAAACACCTGTTTGTCGCCCATTCGTGACGGCAACCGGGTTTTTCGTCATCTGGTTGCTCGATGACCTCAATTGGGACTTTGCCGCGTTCGCTGCGACCGTACCGAATGACCGCTGTCGCTAGAAGCGGAGTAAGCGTGCCGGGCAGACCGCGGATTATGCGGCTTGCGCCACTGGCTCCAAGGTTTGCGTAGCCCAGTTCCAGGGCATGAGCTCGTCCCATCGCGCCGCTGGCCAATCAGCTGCGATCTTCCCAGTGACGTCGGCGATGTAGGCCTGCGGGTCGACGCCGTTGGCTTTGCAGGTCTGGATGACGGTGTAGATCGCCGCGGCGCGCTCGCCGCCCGTTTTCGAACCGGCGAACAGCCAGTTGCGTCGTCCGACGGCAACGCCGCGCAGCGCACGTTCGGCGATATTGTTGTCGATCTCCAGGCGCCCGTCATTGAGGAAGCGACACAGCGCGAGCCATCGCTTCGTGCCATAGGCAATAGCCTTGGCCATGTCGGACTTTGGCGACAGGCGGCGCAGTGCTGCGTCCAGTGTCTCGCGCAATGCATCGACCAGCGGCTTCGTCTGGCTCTTCCGCGCCGCCAGCCGCACGTGGGGCGGCCTGCCACGGACCTCGGCTTCTATGCCGTACAAGGTACCAATGCGTTCAAGAATGTCGGTGGTCAGCGGCGTGGCAACCCGCTCGTGCAGATCGAACACCTTGCGCCTGAAATGGGCCCAGCACGCGACTTCTGTGACGCCGCTTCGATAGAGCCCGTCGTAACCGGCATAGGCGTCGGCCTGGAGGAAGCCTCGAAATCCGGCGAGATGGGCTTGCGGATGTGCACCGGTGCGGTCGGTCGTGAAGCGATACCATGTCGCTGGCGGGGTCGTGTTGCCCGAGGCGCGGTCATCGACTGCATAGACCCATAGTCGCCCGGTCGCGGTGCGTCCGCGCCCCGGGTCGAGCAGGGGAACTGGCGTGTCGTCGGCATGGATCTTGTCGCCTTTCAGCACTTCCTCGCGGATGCGGCTGACGATGGGATCAAGCAGCGCGGCTGCCTGACCGACCCAGCCCGCCAGCGTCGAGCGGTCGATGTCCAGACCTTGGGCCGCCATCATCTCGGACTGCCGGTAAAGCGGCAGATGATGGTCGAACTTCGAGACGACGACATGCGCCAGCGTTGCAAATGTCGCCTTTCCGCGGGCGACCGCCTTCACCGGGGCAGCCGCCTAGACGATCTTCTCACACGTCCGGCAGCTGTATTTCGGTCGGACGTTCCGCACCACGCGCCAGTGCACCGGCAGGACGTCGAGCATCTCATGGGCGTCCTGCCCGAGACGGCGTAGCACACCGCCGCAGTCCGGGCATGTGCAGGCGCCGGAGGCGGGTTCGTGGACGACCTCCGCGCGTGGCAGGTGGTCGGGCAACGCGCGGACTGGTGCTGGCCGCACGGGCGTGTCTGACAAGGCCGCGCCGATTTCCGGGACTGCGCTCTCGGTTTCCAGTTCCTCGAGCGCGAGTTCGAGCTGAGCGATCTCGCGTGTCAGCTTCTCGGAGGATGCGCCGAACTGCATCCGCCGCAGCGCTCTCCTGAGCGCCCGCCCTTGCGGGCAGTCGAAGGGCGGGCGATCTGTCCACGCAGTGTCTCGATGAGCAGGTCGCGCGCGGCCAGTGCTGCATTGGCTCGGGCGAGCGAGGCCTCCAGCACCGCAATCCGGGCCTCGGCGTCAGATGGGGCAAGAGGGGCTTGCGACACCTCATTTTCATAGCAGTTCGCGCACCCTCACACGAGAAGAAATGGCGGAAAAGCTATGTTTTTAGCCTGCTAATGTTGGTGACCATGTCCGCTCTGGGCGGCGCCAGTCGATGCCCTCCAGAAGCATCGACACCTGCGCCGATGTCAGCGCCACTGTGCCGGTCGCGGTCACCGGCCAGACGAAACGCCCCCGGTCCATCCGCTTCGAAAACAGGCAGAGTCCCTGACCGTCGAACCACAGCAATTTGATCAGGTCGCCGCGCTTGCCACGGAACGCGAACAGCGCACCGGAATGTGGTTTCTCCCGGAGTACCTGCTGCACCAATACCGCCAGGCCATCGAAGCCCTTGCGCATGTCGGTGACGCCGCACGCCAGGAATATCCGCGTCGATGTCGGCTGCGGGATCATCGCGTCAGCACGCCCATCACGCGCGATAGCGCCTCGGCGTCGACGGCGCCGTCGACGGTCAGTCGTACACCCGAAGGCAGCTCGATGCCGATCTGCCCGGCGGTCCGGGCGTCCGCTGGCACCTCGACGGGCGGCGCCGGCAGCATCACGGGCGGCTCGCTGATCCGGACTTCGGCAAATGTGGCCTGAGGCCGGGCCGGCACTCCGCTCAGTGCACCCGACATAGCTTGACGCCGCCAGGTGTAGATCGCGCCGCTGCCGACCTCGTGACGCTCGACCGCCGCCCTGACCGACCCATCCGGCCCGAACGCATCGCGTAGGATCGCCAGCTTCTGCTCGACCGTCCAGCGGCGTCGACCCGACACCCGACCGACAATCTCGATACGACCACTCATACGACCGGTCGTATGAGTGGTCGCTACATCTGCAGCTGGTTCGATAGTCTCGTCTGACATCACGGCCCCGTTCAAAGAGCCGCCATCAACCCGTTGAACGCTCCGCCTACAAGGCGACCTTCAGACCACGCTTACGAAGCGGACGCGATGCACTCGGCCGGTTGCACGACCGCATCCACCTCTGGAACCGAAACGGCGTCAGATCGATGACAGCGATCCGCGCGATTAGGTTGCGCTCGATCTCCGGCCTGACGATGTCGGGGCGGGAAACGGAGTTCAGGTAGGACCGAACGATCGAAAGCTTGGGTTAAAACATCGGTTTGGCCCCCGCTGCCAAGAGCGATCTGACGGTCGATACGACGGGTCACCCTTTGGTACTCGTCGTATCGACATGCCGGACACCCCCGGCACTATGGTGCAGGAGAGGCTTTCAGGCCGCCTCTTCCCAATCGGTCGTCTCTTCGGCCGGCATGCGGATCAGGTAGTCGAACGCCGACAACCCCGCTTTCGAGCCTTCGCCCATCGCGATCACGATCTGCTTGAACGGAACGGTCGTGGCGTCGCCGGCGGCAAAGATGCCGGGCTGCGACGTGTGGCCACGGTGATCGATCTCGATCTCGCCGCGCGGGGTGAGGGCGATCGCATCGCGCAGCCATTCGGTGTTCGGGACAAGGCCGATCTGTACGAAGATGCCCTCCAGTTCGACCTGATGCATCGTGTCGTGATTGCGGTCGCGGTAAGATAGCCCGGTCACGCGATCACCGTCGCCGTGGACTTCGGTGGTCAGCGCCGAGGTGATGATCCGGACGTTCGACAGGCTCGCCAGCTTGCGCTGAAGCACCGCGTCCGCGCGCAGGTCACTGTCATATTCGACCAGCGTGACGTGCGCGACGATCCCAGCAAGATCTATCGCCGCCTCCACACCCGAATTGCCACCGCCGATGACTGCGACGCGCTTGCCCTTGTACAAAGGACCGTCGCAGTGCGGGCAATAGGCCACGCCCTTGTTCTTGTACGCGTCCTCGCCCGGCACGTTCATCTGGCGCCAGCGTGCGCCGGTCGACAGGATGATGGTGCGCGCCTTCAGCGAAGCGCCGCTCTCGAACACCACCTCGTGCAAGCCGCTTTCCGTGGTCGCAGGGATCAGCTTCTCGGCGCGCTGCAGGTTCATGATGTCGACGTCGTAGTCGCGAACATGACGCTCCAGCTCGGCCGCGAGCTTCGGCCCTTCGGTGTGTGTCACCGAGATGAAGTTCTCGATCGCCATCGTGTCGAGCACCTGTCCACCGAAGCGTTCGGCGGCGATGCCAGTACGAATGCCCTTGCGTGCGGTGTAGATCGCCGCAGCACCGCCGGCGGGTCCGCCACCGATGACGAGCACGTCGAACGCATCCTTCTGCGAGATCTTCTCGGCGATGCGGGCGGTCGCGCCGGTATCGAGCTTGGCGACGATCTGCTCCAGCTCCATCCGGCCCTGGCCGAACGGCTCACCGTTGAGGAAGATCGTCGGCACTGCCATGATCTTGCGCTCGGTGACTTCGTCCTGGAACAGCGCGCCGTCGATCGCGGTGTGCGTCACTCCGGGATTGAGAACGGCCATCAGGTTCAGCGCCTGCACGACGTCTGGGCAGTTCTGGCACGACAGCGAGAAATAGGTCTCGAAGTGGAATTCGCCGTCGAGCGCCTGGACCTGCGCGATCAGATCCTGCGCAGCCTTGGACGGATGGCCGCCGACCTGGAGCAGCGCCAGCACGAGGCTGGTGAACTCATGGCCCATCGGCATGCCCGCGAAGCGCACGCCGATGTCGGTGCCGGCGCGGCGGATCATGAAGCTCGGCTTGCGCTTGTCGTCGGCGGTGATCACCGTGATCTGGTCCGACAGGACGGCGATCTCGTCGATCAGCTCGCCCATCTGTTGGGATTTGGCGTCGTCCCCCAGGCTGGCGACCAGTTCGATGGGCTGGCGGATGTTGACCAGATAGGCCTTCAGCTGCTGCGTCAGATTGGCGTCGAGCATGGGGTAAACTCCGATATTTCTATGTCTTGAACGCGAACGGCCCGGGAGGATGCGCTCCGCCCCGGGCCGCCTTCACTCAGTTCCCTAAAAGGAGCCGAGAAAGCTTAGATCTTGCCGACGAGATCCAGGCTCGGGGCGAGGGTCTCTTCACCCTCTTCCCACTTGGCCGGGCACACTTCACCCGGATGGGCGGCGATGTACTGAGCGGCCTTGATCTTGCGCAGCAGTTCGGCGGCGTTGCGGCCGACGCCCTCGGACGTGACTTCCATCAGCTGGATGATGCCGTCCGGATCGACCACGAACGTGCCGCGATCCGCGAGGCCCTGGCCTTCGCGCAGGACGTCGAAGTTCAGGCTGATGCTGTGGTTCTGGTCACCCAGCATGTAATAGTTGATCTTGCCGATCGCTGGCGAGGTGTCATGCCATGCCTTGTGGCTGAAATGCGTGTCGGTCGATACGCTGTACACTTCGACGCCCATCTTCTGCAGGGTCGGATACACGTCGGCCAGATCTTCCAGCTCGGTCGGGCACACGAACGTGAAGTCCGCCGGGTAGAAGAAGAACACCGCCCACTTGCCGAGCACGTCCGTGTCGCTGACCGATACGAACTTGCCTTCCTTGTACGCCTGGGTGGTGAACGGCTTAATCTTGCTGCCGATAAGGGCCATGCGTCGTCTCCGGTTGATTGCCTGCTGGATGTAGGAATTCTGTGATGCAGTGCAAAATTGATCTGTCGAGGTTGTGTGATCGATTCAGGCGATCAGCGCGATGCCTACGCGCGCCGCCTATACGACGAGATAATCAACAAGACGGTCGGCGCAGGAGAGAAACGGCTCGTGGCCGCTGTCCAAAACCGCGCGATCATCAATGCCGGCAGCCTCCGCCATGACATCTTGCAGCGCAGGATGAATAGCGCGGTCGAAACTGCAACTGACGTAGCGTTTGGGTAAGTTGCGGAAGCCGTCGCTCCACTCAGCAGCCAAGGCCATGATGGGTCCGATCGGCTGCGGCTTGAACAGGGGAACGGCATGACGAATGACGTCTGGTTCACAGTCGTTGAGGAACGTGCTGGCGATAGTGGACTCGATTAATTGAGCAGCGACACCGCCCTGGACGACCTCGACCTGCGGGCCGGCGATGCCCATCGCGTGGCTACGCGCGCCAAGTTCTCCGATCGATTGCCCCGGAGCCGGCAGGAAGGCGCAGACATAGACCAGCCGGGTAAACGCAGCGGGGCTTAGCGAAGCGGCGGCCGTGATCGCTGCGCCTCCCATGCTGTGCCCGACTAGAACAAGATCAGGCGTTCCAATCCGCTTGGCTTCACGCAGGATCGCATCCGCATAAAGGTCCATGGTAACCTCGCTAGCCGGCGTCGGATCACCGCCGCTGCCCGGCAGATCAAGGGCGTAGGCGGTATGCCCACGATCGGTTAGCCGCGCGGCAACGTTGTCCCACGCCCAGGCACCCTGCCATGCACCATGGATCAGGAGAAAATTGGCCATATCGGAATTTCTTTCTTTGCAAGTGAACGGTGGGAGCGAGCGTCCGCTGCAAGCCTGGGTGGCTATCATTGCAGCGCCAGTCAGCGTCTAAATCCCACAATCATAACAAGATGTCCATACATAACCGTTGCTAAAACCATGCATAGCCCTTACGTATGGAATTGCGAACGAGGCAGAAGGGTAAGCCATGCAGCAGCAGCCGGACAATAATGCGTTTCGCTGGATACTGAGGACCGGCTGGAAAGGCCTGTGCCCACGATGCGGTAAGGGGCACATGTTCAAGTCGTGGCTCAAGGTCACAGACCGATGCGGGGCCTGTGGTTTGGACTACCGCTTCGCAGCGCCTGACGATGGTCCCGCGTTTTTCTCTCTGTGCATCGTCGCTTTTCCGCTCGCCTTCTTTATCGTGTGGATTCAGGTGAAGTTCGACCCGGCATGGTGGGTGCACCTGTTCACGTCGTTGCCGTTCATGCTGTTGGGGTGCCTCCTGCCACTACGGCCGATTAAAGGCTGGCTGGTAGCGTCCCAGTACGTGAACCGCGCCCAGGAAGCCGGCACGGGCAAGCTCTGGGACCAGCTTCACGGTCGCGAGAATACCAAGGATAGCAGCAACTTCGACGACTAGGCTCAACCATAGAGCTCGTCGTGAACACGCTTCGGAGTGAGGCATGCGATCATTGATGCCTGAAGCCCGGCGGATCGCCGCGGGATACCTAACCACGATGGGCCGCCCGGACGACGCTTGCGTTGTGCGTGAGGGCAACGGCGACGATTATGGCGAAGTCCGTGTCGCCCTTCAGGCGCTGAGTGAGACGGCAGCACGTGCAGATCGACTTGAGCGAGCGCTTGCCTGCTACGCCGACCCAACCTTCTGGGAAGCGGAGTGTGCCGAAGCGGCGCTTGCCTTCCATGATCAGGGGGAGATCGCGCGGTCTGCGTTTGCCGGCAAGGAACTGTACGCACTTCACCGTGACTAATTCACACATAAACAGCACAACTGCACTTTATGTATGGACTTTGTACGCACGCGGCTTAGGTAAGAGCCATGCAACCATGGAAACCCATTATCGAGTCTGCGGCGGGGCCAAAGTACCTTGCGATCGCTGAAGCACTCTCGCGGGATATCGAAGCTGGACGCCTTGTTGCCGGTATGCGCCTGCCGCCCCAGCGTGCCCTTGCCGAAGCGCTGAGCGTCGATCTGACGACGGTCACGCGTGCTTACGGAGAGGCCCAGCGGCTCGGGTTGATTGAGGGCGACGGCCGGCGTGGTAGCTTCGTTCGGCAGAAGAAGGTCGACGCTCCTAAAGTCAGCTACAGCGAGCCGGCCGATACCGGTATGAACGCGCCGCCTGAAATTCCAGGCGCACTCCTTGCTGCGGCGTTCCGACAATCTGTCGACGCTTTGCTAACTCGTTCTGATGTCCCTGCGCCGTTCCAGTATCAGCCGAGTGGCGGCATGACCGTGGCTCGCGAAGCTGGTGCCGATCTGTTGAGCGCTCGGGGCGTTCCCTGTTACGACGACACCGTTCTCGTTACGGCGGGGGGGCAGCACGCCCTTCACGCGATTGTCAGCGCAGAGCTGCAACCCGGCGACACCGTAGCAGTTGCCCCTCACATCTATCCGGGATTCCAGTCGCTCGCTCGCCGGTACGGCTTGCGCCTGTGCGTTGTAGCGGCGGATGCGGAAGGCCTGATCGCGGAGGCGCTCGACGCCGCCTGTGCGCAGGGCAGTGTGCGTGCTGTGTATGTCGTGCCTACCAACGATAATCCGACGACTGCGACAATGAGCGTGGACCGGCGCAAGGCGATTGCCAACGTCGCCGAGCAGTACGGTCTCATCGTCATCGAGGATGACGCTTATGGTCTCCTGCCAGAACGGCCCTTGCCCCCAATCGCATCGTTTGCAGCAGATCGGACCTGGCACATTGCCAGCGTATCCAAAATTCTGTCGCCTGGGCTGCGTATCGCGTGGCTGCGTGCACCGACAGTCGCACGGGCATGGCGATTGGCGGCAGACGTGCACGAAACCGCAATCATGGCACCACCACTCAATGCAGCGGTCGTGGCGGACTGGATTGGCAGCGGAGTGTTTCAGCAGCTTACCACCGCTGTTCGGGCCGAAGCACAGGCTCGCCAAGCAATCGCGGCAAAGTTTCTCGATCCCGACGGGTTCCAGTCACAGCCGGAAGGGTATCATCTGTGGATGCCGCTACCTGCTGACGCCAATCCGGGCGAGATCGTGAACACATTGCGTCCGCACGGCTTATCCGTGGTGGGTGCAGAGGTATTCGCAATTGACCGGTCAAGCGTTTCACCCGCGTTGCGCGTGTCGATCGGGGGCACTCTTTCCCGTGAACGTCTTGAACGTGGCTTGCGCTTACTGGGCGCGATGACTGCCCCGAACGCGACCAGAAAGATTTCGCTGGTCTGAACCTATGCTGTTGCACCTGATCGACCGCATCACAAGAAGATAGGCGATCAGGCGTGACGTGATCGCCGGGTTAGTCCCGGCATAGCGAATCATAAAAGGACCCCTTCATGGGTGACGAAGCCCTTTTCCTTGCCCGGGTGCAGTTTGCATTCACGGTATCATTCCACTTCATCTTTCCAGCATTTTCCATTGGGCTTGCAAGCTTCCTGATGGTGCTGGAAGGCGCGTGGTTGCGGACCGGCCGGGGCGTCTACGCTAATCTCTACCGCTACTGGCTGAAGATCTTCGCGGTGGCATTCGGCATGGGCGTCGTGTCGGGGATCGTCATGTCCTATCAGTTCGGCACGAACTGGGCGGTGTTCTCCGACAAGGCAGGGCCGGTCGTCGGGCCACTCATGGCCTATGAAGTGCTTACCGCCTTCTTCCTGGAAGCCGGTTTCCTTGGCGTCATGCTGTTCGGCATCAACAAGGTCGGACCCAAGCTGCACTTCTTTGCGACCTGCATGGTGGCGCTCGGGACGTTTATCTCCGCGACCTGGATCATCAGTACCAACAGCTGGATGCACACCCCGCAAGGGTTCGCGATCAACGCACAGGGTCAGTTCGTACCTGCCGGCTCGTGGTTGCCGATCATCTTCAATCCCAGCTTCCCGTACCGGCTGACGCACGTCGTGATCGCTGCCTATCTGACGACTTCGCTGGTCGTCGGCGCGGTCGGTGGGTGGCACCTGCTGCGCGACCGCACCAACCCCGGCGCGCGTAAGATGTTCTCTATGGCAATGTGGATGGTCGCCATTGCGGCTCCTGCCCAGATCCTCGCCGGCGACGCGCACGGGCTCAACACACTGGAGCATCAGCCTGCGAAGGTGATGGCAATGGAGGGGCATTACGACAGTCATCCGGACGGTGCGCCGCTCATCCTGTTCGGTATTCCCAACCCGGCAAAAAAGCGCATCGACTACGCGATCGAGCTGCCCAAGGTGTCATCGTTGATCCTGAAGCATGATCTGAACGCGCCGCTTGCCGGGCTCGACACCATTCGCGATGATCGCGAGCCGCCTGTTTCCGTGGTGTTCTGGTCCTTCCGGGTCATGGTTGGGCTGGGCATGGCCATGCTGGGCTTAGGCTTGTTCAGCCTCTTCGCCCGCTTCCGCCGCGGGCTCTATGATTGGCCATGGTTGCATCGTGCCGCGATGGTCATGGGCCCAGCAGGTTTTGTCGCCGTGATCGCCGGCTGGATCACGACCGAAGTCGGGCGGCAGCCCTATACCGTCTATGGCTATCTGTTGACCGCCCAGTCGCACTCGCCACTCCACGCGTCGGCCGTCGCCACGTCGCTGCTGATGTTCGTCGTCGTGTACTTCGTCGTTTTTGGCGCCGGCACATATTACCTCGTTCGCCTCATGGCCAAGGCGCCTGGGCCGCATGAAAGCGAGCCGTCCTCCACCCCGCAGCGGGCAACCGGCATCACGCCGGCCCCTGCGCTGAGCAAGGAGTAAGCCGCCATGCTGTACAATTACGATCTGGCAACGGTCTGGGCGTTCATCCTGGCATTCGCGATCTTCGCCTATGTCGTCATGGACGGCTTCGATCTCGGTATCGGCATTCTGTTCCCAACCCTGAAGGTCGGAGAAGAGCGCGATCAGGCGATGAATTCGATCGCGCCGGTCTGGGACGGCAATGAAACATGGCTGGTGTTGGGGGGCGGCGGTCTGATGGCCGCGTTCCCACTCGCCTATTCGATCATCCTGCCTGCCACCTACCCGCTGGTCATCGGCATGTTGCTCGGCCTGATCTTCCGGGGCGTTGCATTTGAATTCCGATGGAGGGACCCCCGACATCGTCCCTACTGGGATACGGCGTTCTTCGTCGGCTCGGTCGTGGCGACGCTATCCCAAGGCATTCTGCTCGGTGCCGTGCTGCAAGGCATTAAGGTAGAAGGCCGCGCCTATGCTGGTGGATGGCTCGACTGGTTGTCGCCGTTCAGCCTGCTCACCGGTGTCGCTCTCCTTGCGGGTTATGCCCTGCTGGGATCCAGCTGGCTGATTGGCAAGACGCACGGGTCGGTCCAGGAGCATTCGCGCAAGATGGCGTTTCGGCTCGGCATCGCGACGCTCGTCGTGATGGCAGCGGTCAGCGTGGCTACCCCGTTCCTCGCCATCGATTACTGGCATCGCTGGTTCGAGATGCCGCGCGTGTTGTTCACGGCCCAAGTTCCGCTGGCGACGATCGCAGTCGGTGCCATCTTCTTCTGGAGCCTCAAGCGTGGTCGCGAGCGGTTGCCTTTCCTGATTACGCTGGTGCTCTTCGCGCTCGGCTTCCTGGGTCTTGGCATCAGCATGTTCCCCTATGTCGTGCCGCGTGCGCTGACGATCTGGGATGCAGCGGCCCCGGAAAAGAGCCAGATTTTCATGCTGGTGGGGACCGTCTTCATCATGCCGCTGATCATTGCCTACACGGCGTGGGCATATTGGGTCTTTCGCGGAAAGACCGTCACGGAAGGTTATCACTGATGCCTGACGCGCCCATGGCACCGCTCTGGCAGCGCATCGGCTGGCTGGTGCTGATCTGGACGCTCAGCGTGCTGGCCCTCGGGATCGTCGCCAGCATCATACGCTGGTGGATACACCCGTGAACTTTGTCTGACGTTCCCAGGAGCGAACCATGGACCTCAATTCCCATTTCGAAGACCTTCTTGCCACGACACGGCTGGAGGGACGCTACCGAACATTCGCCCAGTTGGAGCGGATCGCAGGCGCCTTCCCGAAGGCACGCTGGCATCGTCCCGACGGCACAACCCGCGAGGTGACGGTATGGTGCAGCAACGACTATCTCGGCATGGGCCAGCATCCCGACGTCCTTGCAGCGATGCACGAGACCATCGCGCGCTCCGGTGCTGGCACCGGCGGTACACGGAACATCTCGGGTACGGTCAGCGAGCATGTTGCCTTGGAACAGGAGCTTGCCGGTCTGCATGGCAAGGAAGCCGCGCTCCTGTTCACGTCGGGCTGGATCAGCAATCTGGCAGCCCTTGGAACGCTGGGTCGATTGCTGCCGAACTGCGCAATCTTCTCGGACGCGCTCAATCACAATTCCATGATCGAGGGCATCAAGCGCTCAGGCGCGGAGCGCTTCATCTTTCGCCACAACGATGTCGCGCATTTGGAGGAACTGCTGGCATCGGTCGATGCCGACCGCCCCAAGATCATTGCGTTTGAGAGCGTCTACTCGATGGACGGAGACGTTGCTCCTATTGCAGCGATCTGTGACCTCGCCGACCGCTATGGGGCGATGACGTACCTCGATGAGGTACACGCCGTTGGCATGTACGGCGTCCACGGAGGCGGTATCGCGGAGCGTGAGGGCCTAGCCGACCGGATCACCCTGATTGAAGGCACGCTGGCCAAGGCCTTTGGTGTCATTGGCGGCTACGTGACAGGTCCTACCTTGCTCATAGACGTCATCCGGAGTTTCGCAGAGAGCTTCATCTTCACCACTTCGCTGTGCCCACATCTTGCCGCTGGAGCGCTCGCAGCGGTGCGCCACCTCAAAAAGAGCGGAACAGAACGCCGGCTTCAGCAGGAGCATGTCGCCTACCTGAAGACTGCGCTTCTCGCCGCAGGTCTGCCGGTCGGCACGGACACTGCCAGCCACATCGTGCCCTTGATGATCAACGACGCCCACCTGTGCCGTCGGACGAGCGAACTGCTGCTGGAACAGCATGGTATCTACGTGCAGCCGATCAATTATCCGACCGTACCGGTCGGCCAGGAGAGGCTGCGGATCACGCCCACGCCCTTTCACACTCCGGCTCACGCTGACCGCCTGATTGCGGCGCTCGTCGCCGTGCGAGCGCAGATCGAACCCCGTTTTCAGATGAAGGTTGCCGCATGAAGACCTTGTTCAACGACGCAATGGCCGATCTGCCCCTTGTTGCAATTCTGAGAGGGATCACGCCGGGCGAGGCTGAGCCGATCGGAGAGGTCCTGGCGCAATCTGGTTTCCGGTTCATCGAAGTGCCGCTGACCTCTCCCGATGCCTTTGTGAGCATTGCCTTGCTGGTCGACTTGCTGGGCTCGAACATCATTGTGGGTGCCGGAACAGTCAGGCGCGTTTCAGACCTTGATCGCCTTGTCGATGCGGGCGGGCGCCTGATGGTCACGCCGCATGCAGACACGGCCCTGATCCGGGCGGCGGTGGAGCGCAAATTGATAACCTTGCCCGGTGTTGCAACGCCGACCGAAGCGTTCGCCGCGCTCGATGCGGGCGCAGATGGATTGAAGCTGTTCCCTTCTGAAATGCTGCCTCCCTCGGTCGTGAAGGCGTTCAGGACGGTGGTCGGACCTGACGTGCGCCTCTGCTCGACCGGTGGAATCGAACCTTCCGATTTAGCCCGGTATCTTGCTGCCGGCGCGAGTGGCTTTGGCCTCGGCGGAGCGCTTTATCGACCCGGCAACACGGCAACCGACGTGGAGGCAAATGCTCGCGCGTTCGTGTCGAGTTGGCTGGCCGCAGCACCCAGCATGAAGAGCGCAGACGGGAAGTGACGGATATCGCTGTTTTAGTATCGCGGTTCGAGCCCGCCACGATCGCCCCTTCTGCGTCACGCATGGAAGACCGCGAAATGCTGGCCGCTGCCGCGGCAATCAGCCGGGATCTCGGCCGCGTGAAGCCTTGGATTTACTGGACGGATCTGCTGCTGACGGCTGTTATTGCGTATGCAGCGTTTGCCGGAACGCTGCTTTCGCCATTCGGTGTATTCAGCGGGCTGTGTGCTGTGGTCAGCATGCTCGCTTTCTACCGTGGCATCAGCTTCATTCACGAACTCACTCACATCAAGAGCGGGAGCCTGCAAGGATTCCGCTCTGTTTGGAACGTGCTGATCGGCATTCCGCTACTCATACCGTCATTCATGTATGACGATGTTCACATCATTCATCACGCAAAGACGAGCTACGGCACGGATCGGGATCCCGAATACTTGCCACTTGCCTCTATGAGATCGACTGCGGTGATCATGTTCGTCGTCGTATCTGCCTTGGCGCCGATCGGGCTTATTGTCCGCTTCGCGGCGCTTAGCCCGCTATGCCTCCTTAATAGTCGTATTCGTCGAACGGTGATGGAACGCTACTCAGCACTCGCAATCAATCCAGCCTTCCGTCGACGAGCACCTGCTGGCACGTTTCGGCGCGCATGGGTCGTGTTGGAAGCGGCGACCAGCCTATGGGCGATCACCTTGGCTGTTCTGGCGGTCACGGACGTTGTAAGCCTGAGAAGCGTGGCTGTTGGCGTTGCCATCGGCGCTGGGGTTGCTGTCATCAATCAGGTGCGAACCTTGGCTGCACACCTCTGGGAGAACGAAGACGGGCTACCGATGACGCTGACGGATCAGTATCTGGACTCCGTAAACGTGCCGCCACCTTCTACACTTCCGGCGCTGTGGGCACCGGTCGGGCTACGATACCACGGCTTGCATCACCTGCTGCCCTCAGTGCCTTATCACAACCTCGGCAAGGCGCATCGGTGCCTCCAGGATCGTCTCGGAATCGGTTCTGCCTTTCATCGTGGAAATCATGCGGGCCTACGAAACGTACTCTCGCGCATTCTTTCAAAGACCAAGTTGGAGGCAAAGACAGCGTGACGGGTTTGATGGCGGGCAAGCGTGGGCTGATCATGGGTCTGGCGAATGACAAGTCGCTGGCCTGGGGTATCGCCAAGCAATTGTCCGAACATGGCGCAGAGCTCGCCTTTTCCTACCAAGGCGCGGCGATCGAAAAGCGGGTACGCCCGCTGGCCGAGCAACTGGGCGTAACGCGATTGTTCGATTGCAACGTGTCGGACATGGCCGCGCTCGATGTGACCTTTGAGGCGCTGGCGGCGGAGTGGCCGACGATCGACTTCGTCGTCCATGCGATCGGCTTTTCTGACAAGTCGCAGCTGCGCGGGCGTTATTACGACACAACGCTCGACAATTTCCTGATGACAATGAACATTTCGGTCTATTCACTGGCCGCGGTGGCGCAGCGCGCACGGCGGATGATGCCCGACGGCGGATCGATGCTGACGCTGACCTATTACGGCGCGGAGAAGGTGATTCCGCACTACAACGTCATGGGTGTCGCCAAGGCGGCGCTGGAGACGAGTGTCAAATATCTCGCGGTCGATCTGGGGCCCGACAATATCCGGATCAACGCGATTTCTGCCGGTCCCATTCAGACGCTGGCGGCGCGCGGCGTCGGCGACCTCAACTATATCCTGAAGTGGAACGAGCTGAACTCGCCGCTGCGCCGGACGGTGACCATCGAAGATGTCGGTGGTGCAGGCCTGTACATGCTGAGCGACCTGTCGAGCGGCGTGACGGGCGAGATCCACCACGTCGATGCTGGCTACAACGTCATCGGGATGAAGGCGGAAGACGCGTCGGACATTACGCTAGCGTGACCATCGCCGTCCGGCCATAGCCCTGCGCCATGCCGCTCATCATCGTCTCGTTCGCTGCTTGGTAAGCCGCGGTCGATGGGGACACAGCGACAACTGACAATTGCCGTACGGCGTGCGTAGCCCCGCTCGCTAGACCAAGCGCTGCCAGCCCCATCCACACCGCCATCGCGATCATCATGAGGTTCTCCGTCAGCGACAGGAAACCTAGAGGCACGTTACTGGCCCCGCCCACACAGGCGCACTTCAGCTCGCGCTTATCGATGTACACCGCCTTGAACACCGACACGGCACCCACGGTCCCAATGAACAGCGCCACCGGCACCGACAACCAAGTCAGCACGCCGGCGATCATTAGCACACCCGCCAGGCCCTCGGCGAAGGGGTAGATGTAGGAGTAGCGCACCCAGCGCTTCGCGAGCAGGTCGTAATTGAGAAACATGGTGGCGAAGCTCTCGATGTTCTGGAGCTTGAGCAGCGCCAGCACCGCCATGCTGAACCCGATGAACCACTCGCCCGCCCGTAGCGTGAACGGCGTGCCGTAGGCGGAATGGCTTACGGCGAGCGCCATCAGCGCGGTCACAGCGAACAGAGCGGCGACCGGCTTGTAGGTGGTCGCCTTGGGATCGGCGACGGCCTTACCGAAAAAGCGGCGCACGTCGTCATAGCCGCCGATCCGCTCGCCCCCGATGAAGGTCTGCGGCGTCGTCCTTACGCCGTTCTCCGCCTTGAAAGCGTCTGTTTCCTCCCGCGTGGTCAGCCAGCGGTCGTCAACGGCGTAGCCCTCGCGTTGCAGCAGGTCCTTGGCCTTCAGGCCGTAGGGGCAGACGTGCTTATCCATCACCATCCGATACAAGGTGGCGCGGCGGGGGGCGGCGATTGTGGTCATGAGCAGCGGCTTTCGAGCTGGTGTCTTTCAGGCTGCCACCCATATAGGGTCCGGACCATGGTACGGAGTCAAGGCTTGCCGCAAATGACCATTGCCGGGCTGGCGCGCGGGGCGGGCGTCGGCGTTGAAACTGTGCGCTACTACCAGCGGCGTGGGTTGCTGGAGACGCCGGAGCGCCCCGGCAGAGCCGGACATGGCGGGAGCGTGCGGCGCTACGGTGTTGAGGACGCACGCCGGCTGTGCTTTATCCGATCAGCGCAAGCGGCTGGCTTCACGCTCGCGCAGATCGAGGAATTGCTTGCACTCGATGCGACCGACGATCGAACACGGGTACGTGAACTCGCCAGCGAGCGGATAGCGGCATTAGACACCAAGATTGAAGAATTGGAGCAGGCCCGCGCATCGCTGCGCCGCCTCGTTCAACAGTGCGGCAGCGGCACGGCCGGGCCGTGCCCGATCCTGACCTCGTTCGAGCAGTCCTCTGCGCTTCCCGGTTAGGATGCTATTTCGGGAATGAAAGTCAGCAACGGCGACGAGTGAACTGCCCTCGCGGCAAGCCGCTTTCCCAAAACCGTTCCCAAAACGTTTTCCCGAAATGGCGTCATCTCGACGGAGTTATGAGAATGACGGGCACGCTCTTTAGGCGACGCAAAACACATGATAGGCGACGCAGAGCACCGCAAATTCTGGAGAATTGCGGCGTGGGGCGGTGGCGCACGTGCTCTAGGTTCGCACTATTGTGCGAGATACCCTGTCGGATTGAGAAAGTGCGCGACA
>Ga0265296_1001559_pt1 | contig 25914 bp, 36 predicted proteins | sample MunlanPumphouse1_FD_189073 | JGI IMG/M metagenome (GOLD analysis project Ga0265296, IMG submission 189073) | Groundwater microbial communities from a municipal landfill in Southern Ontario, Canada - Pumphouse #1 | ecosystem: Environmental > Aquatic > Deep subsurface > Groundwater | place... | reverse complement strand
TTAAGTTGCCAGCCGCCGGCATCCAGAATGCCTTTTGCTTTTTCTAAATCAAAATCGCCGGAAATTTCATTTAATTTTGAAGAATTTTCTCCAAAGATAAAACCGGGGATAGGCGAACTAACAGCAATGGCTTGGCCGGCTTCAGCGTCGTTTATTATTTGTTGTTTGTCGGTCGCGGATTGAAGCGCCTGGCGGACATTTTTATCCGCGAGGGCTTTATTCTCATTTGTATTGAAAAAAACAGCGAAATAACGGGGCATGTTGAATTTAACGAGCGAGGCAGTGTCTTTAAGCTTCTCTAGATTAGCAGGCGAGACATAACTGATTCCGTCTACCGCGCCGGCGTTGAATTCGGCAATGGCGGAGGATTCGTCTTTATAGAATTGCATGTTTATTGTTTTTATCGGAGCTTTATCTGAAAAATAATTGGAAAATGACTGCAGCTCAATGCTTTTTATGGCGCCGTCGCCGTCTTTTTGTGTTTTAACAAATTTATACGGTCCGCTGCCGATTGGCTTAAGATTGTTTTCAGACAGGGAAAAGTTGGCGGCCGGGGTGTTTTCCCAGATGTGTTTCGGCAGAATGCCAAAAGTCAGGTTATCCAAAAATGGGTCGTATGGGTTTTTCAGGGTAAATCGTATGGTGAAATCGCCTGTTTTTTCAACTTCAACTCCTTGCAGATTATTGCGGAGAGGGGACCGGTATTGGGAATCCTGAATAACATTTACCGTGTAGATAATATCGTCAGCAGTCAGTGGAACATTGTCATGCCATAAAACATTTTCCCGCAGCTTAAAGTCATAGGTTTTTTTATCGTCGCTGATTGAAAAGCTTTCCGCCAAATCTGGTGAAATGTTTTCAGAAGACACTCTCCGCATCAGTGACGAGAAAAGAATGGTTGAAAGGTCCCGGTCAACGTCGTTTGTCGTTGCTAAAACGGGATTGAGATAGCGAGGGGAACCGATGGCTGCTTCAGTGTATATTCCGCCGGGAGCAGGGCCGATTTTAGTGTTATTTAAATACCAGGCTCGTCCGATAACCGCGGATGAGATTAATATCAGGAGAATGCAAGCGGAGAGAAAAAATTTCTCGTTCTTGGTCAGCACTTTGAAAAAAAGCTTCCATTGTTTTCTCTCTGGCCAGACGAGCTCCCGCCAGCTGGCAATTAAAAGAGACCAAGCGCCGCTTAGTTTATTGCTTATGAGATTCAAAATATTTTTTAAGAAATGCATTATGTTTCAGGGCGCGTAAACTGACGAATCAGCAATGGAGCCCGTTGAGAGGGGATTATTAAATGTAAAATCCCAAAATAGCAGTTGTTAAAAAGAGGAAAGCAAGAGCGATGGTCGCGTAAAATAGCGCTTTTTCAAAGCCTCGCTTGGTATAGTAAGATGCTGACGCTCCGCCGGTTATGGCAGAGCCGCCGGCGCCGCGCCGTTGCAGTAAGATGGAGGCTATCAGAACAACCGATATGGCTATTTGCGCGATTGTAAAAATTTGATGTATGTCCATTGTGGCGAATAGCCCATGGCAAATTGCAAATAGGTAAAATATATTTGGCAATAAGCTATTAGCTACCTGCTATTGGCAATTAGCGGATGATATAATTTATTACGCCCAAAATCAAGCCCGCAAGGCCGATTTTTTTCCAGTCGTGCCCGGGCGTCAGGTTGAGAGCAAAAAAATAATTGGCGATTAAAAAAAATGCGATTGCGTTAACTGCGATTTTTAAGAGAAATTTGATCATTAAAGATGCTTAAAGAATAGCAAGGATGACGGTAAAAGTCAACCTTATTGGCAGCGATAACCGCAGATTGCTTGTTTTTATGCGGTTACTGCTGGGCGGCATTAAGATTTGAAATATGCGCTTTTATGCTGGCTGGGTCGGTTTTCATGAAAGTTAATGCTGACGAAGCCGCAAAAAAAGCTTTTTATCGGAAATGTATCGGAAATGGATTTTCGCCATTAAAACATAAAACATCGCCTTAAATAGCCATTTTGCCGTTAAAAACCATGTAAATTAATTATATCGCAAAATTGCGATTTGTTGCAATGGGAGATGTTGACATATTTACGCGAAGGGTTAAAATGAAATTTATAGCGAAGCGTTAAAATATATTTAATGAAAACGATGATGAAGAAAAAAAAGAAGAAAATGGAAAATTTATTAATGGGATGCGCCTCCTGACAGGAGGCGTATTTTTTTACGCAAATTTTGTAAAATTTGAATTTATTTTATAGCTACGGAGGGGGAAATGGAATGTTCGCCGGAGGCGGCACGGGTAGGCGCAGATCTTTTACAATATGAAGATCTCATTGGAAAAGCCAGAGGCTTCCAATCGTTTTTGGCAAATTCTCTTATTAGCGATGGCAAATTTAGTCTTCGCTCTCCGGAATATCTTCAGTGGATAGACGCGCTTAAGAAAAGCGGAATGTCCGCTCGTGAGATATTACGATATGAGGACGCAGTCGTTGGAACGTTTTGCGGCCACGACCTAGTTAAGCCGCGCATGCCAAAATATTTTTAGGAAATATAGACTTATTTTTTATGCCCCATAAATTGGGGCTTTTTTTCTTGACAAAAATGACCGGATAGATTAAATTTGAATTAGCAGTCGTAAGGCTAGAGTGCTAATAAATCACACAACATGAATCATGCAGCACGTAACAAAGATGTATTTGGTGGACAATTTTGTTATATGTTTCATGTTTTATGTCTCACGAGCGTATGAAAATAAAACCTTTATCTGACCGAGTGGTTTTGGAGGCGATCTCGGTTGAGGAAAAGACAGCTTCCGGCATTGTTCTTCCCGATACCGCGGAAAAAGAAAGGCCGGAGCAGGGGAAAGTTATCGCGGTTGGCCCAGGCAAGGTTGTTGCTGAGTTGGAGAAGCGAGTGCCAGTGAATATTAAAGTCGGCGATGTGGTTTTATTTACCAAATACGGCCCGAGTGAAGTTAAGGTTGACGGGAAGGAATATTTAATCGCGCGAGAAGAAGATATACTTGCAATTCTAGAATAATCACACAACACGCAACACGCAACATGTAACAAAAAAATGGATTGAGCATTCAGGTATCTAATTGTTACATGTTATATGTTTCATGTTATATGACGTATGGCAAAACAAATCAAATATAGCGAAGAAGCGCGCCAGTTGCTCAAAAGAGGAGTGGATAAGCTGGCGGACGCGGTTAAGGTTACTATCGGCCCGAAAGGACGAAACGTGGTTTTGGACCGCGGTTTTGGAGCTCCTCATATTACCAATGACGGCGTCTCCATCGCCAAGGAAATTGAGCTGGAGAATAAATTTGAAAATGTCGGCGCGGAAATAGTTAAAGAAGTCGCGATTAAGACCAATGATATCGCGGGAGACGGCACGACAACCGCCACGGTTTTGGCTCAAGCGATTGTCGCCGAGGGCATGAAAAACGTCACCGCTGGCGCAAGCCCGCTTTCAATTAAGCGAGGCATTGAAAAGGGAACAGACGCTGTTATTGAAGCTTTGAAAAAGATTTCCAAGCCGGTTGCCGGCAAGGATGAGATTGCGCAGGTCGCGACAATTTCGGCCGAGAGCAAAGAGATAGGGGATTTAATCGCTGATGTTATGGCTGAAGTCGGCAAGGACGGTGTTATAACAGTTGAAGAATCGCAGACTTTCGGTTTGTCCAAGGATATTGTTGAAGGAATGCAGTTTGACAAAGGGTATATCAGCCATTATATGGTGACTAATCCCGAAAGGATGGAAGCCGCTTATGAAGATCCTTATATTTTAATAACTGATAAGAAAATTTCTTCCTTGCAGGAAATTTTGCCGCTTTTGGAAAGCCTGGCAAAGTCCGGCAAAAAAGAGCTTGTGATTATCGCTGAGGATATTGAAGGCGACGCGCTGCCGACTTTGGTTGTTAATAAGCTTCGTGGAACTTTTAACGCTTTGGCGATTAAAGCTCCTGGGTTTGGAGACCGCAGAAAAGAAATGCTGGCTGACATTGCGGCATTAACCGGCGGGCAGGTTATTACAGAAGAGCTCGGATTAAAGCTTGAAAATGCCGACATTAAAATGCTTGGCCGGGCGAGAAGGGTTGTCGCTACTAAAGAAAATACAACAATTGTTGAAGGCAAAGGCAAAAAAGACGCTATCCAGGCGAGAATTTCGCAAATTAAAAAGGAACTGGAAAATTCAACCTCTGATTTTGACAAAGAAAAACTCAAAGAACGTTTGGCAAAACTTTCCGGCGGAGTGGGAGTTATTAAAGTTGGCGCCGCGACCGAAGTTGAAATGAAAGCCAAGAAAGATAAAATTGAGGATGCTTTGGCCGCGACAAAAGCCGCGGTTGAAGAGGGGATTGTGCCTGGCGGCGGAGTTGCTTTGATCCGCGCTTTGAAAGCGCTTGATGACGTCAAGCTTAGAGGCGAGGAAAAAGTCGGGTTGAATATTTTGAGGCGCGCTCTGGAAGAGCCGCTTCGCCAAATCGCGCAGAACGCGGGTAAGGACGGCGCGGTGGTTGTTGAGGAAGTTAAAAAACTGACTAACAATTTTGGTTATAACGCGGCTGAAGATAAATACGAAGATTTGGTTAAAGCCGGAGTAATTGATCCGACAAAAGTCACCCGTTCGGCTTTGCAGAACGCTGTTTCCGCGGCTGCCCTCTTGTTAACTACGGAAACCATTATAACTGATTTGCCCGAAAAGAATGATAAAGGGCAAGGAGGCATGCCCCCAATGGGCGGAATGGATATGGGATACTAAGAGAAGTCATTAAATGATTAAGTCAATTGAGTGACTGAGTGATAAAAAAAGAGCGCCGTGATGGCGCTCTTTTTGATTTGTAAAATTTTAGAAAGGCATCCGAATCCTTTTGAGGTTTCGGATGCCTAAATGGACGCCGGATGGCGCTCTTTTTGATTGCGGAAATAATATGATGTGATATGATTAATTTAGAAAAATTTTGCACATTTAGTATTGGGAGGCGGTTATGGCGAGAAAAAAGAAAAAGCTGATTGAGAGGGGTAAACCGTGTGGGGATTCTCTTGACGCAAATATGCGGCAAGTGGCGCGGAGCGGAATCTTTCCGATAGTGACCGCGCAGGCAGATAACCAACGCAAGCATTCCGGCCAGCCGCCTGACTCCGGACCAGAAGTGGTGTTGGAAAATCCCAGGGGCGCGAGAAAGGCAGGCGTGGATATTTCCGAATAGGAGAAGATCGTGCTTAAGAATCCCAATAATATTATTCGGGACGCTCTGATGCTCGGGAAAACCCAGTTTCTGAACGCGGTTATTGAAGATCGCCGGCAGCCGGAGGTTCTCCGGAAAGAATTGCCGGCGCGCGAGTGCGGGGAAGAATTGGCAGATGGGAAAAAACCGCGGAAGTACGATTTGCTGATTATTAAGGGCGACAGGGTGATTCCGGTTGCGGAAACAGGTATCGGGAGCGACGGGCCGCATCCGAATATTGTCCAGCGGGAAAGCGCGCAACAGGATCTTATGCTTGGCGAATTACTGCTTAATCCAACGGCTTCGCTGAAAGGCAAAGACAAATGAGGGGCAACCCTCTTTTTTATTAAAAAGGTTTTTTAAAAAGATTTTAGCAAGATATTTATTTTTTCAGGCGGATTAACCGCCTTTTTTAATTACGGAGCTTAACGGAAATTTTTGACAAATATGGGATAATTATGTTTAAATTGGAAAAGCAGTTTGAATTTTTCGGGAGGGAAGATAGTGCGTAAAAATGCGGCAGGAAAAGAGGCAAAGGAGAAAGTGTTTTTTTACAAAGGAACGCATGTTATCGGGGGAGAAACGCAAGCCGGGGTTGTGTTAACTCAGGTGGATTTGGCTGCCGCGCGCCGGGAAGCGAGCGATAAAAAGCCAAGCGAGGTGGAATTTCAGGTGCCCGGGTATTTTATCAGCACTCAGGACGGCGTGATTACATCTGTAATAATTAGCCCCGACAGTCTTACCACCGCGGAAAAGCTTATCACAGCCGAGAAGCTCATTCCTATTTTGATTAAGTCGTTGGAAAAAACGCATAAAGAGTACGCGGTAAAAGCTTCTCAAATCGCGAAATTTTATCAGGGAAAAATGTTCAATTAAAAGTAATTTTTTTATTTTGTTCATTATTGGTAAAATCCGCGCCACGTGGCGCGTGGCTCCTGTGTCAGATGACGCAGGACTTTTTTTATTGCGTTTTATTTGATTCTGTGTTTTTATAAAGATAATATTAAGTTCACTAAAATTTGGGGAGGGCTATGAGCATGTCCGGATTTGGAAGTATGCGTTCTGCGGACGAACCCCCGCGGCATGGCGTGATTGGAACGGTGCCGCATGGTACGTTGTTGTTGCGCCAAATGCGAGCCAAATTGCCGGGCAGGCCTGAAGATGTTGCTGCTTTGCAATGCTTGCAATTTCAGCAGCGCCGGCGTTTTTTGCCGGTGCTAACGCCTCCCGCGGTTCCGGCTTTATGCGCGCCCTTTAAAATTGGCGCTTTCGTTGCCGCTAAAAACGCGGTTATCCGGGGTATTTTTGAACCTGCTTCTTCGGCTAATATTTCGGCGGAAGAGTTTGGGATTGACCGGGTTGCCAGCATTTCGCCTTTTGAGGCGGCTGGCACATACGCGGTTTGTCTGGCGCGCAACGGCGGTCCGTTTCACGCCCGTGAATTGAAAGAGGTGAATGAAAATGTTTGAAGGAAGGGGAAGCTATAAGACTTTTAGTCGAGGCACCAAAGTTGAGCCAATTGGGACGAAAGTCTTTGGCTTAGTGGATGGTACGCCTCAGGGCGAGCCGCTGGCAGAGGGTAAACACTATATTGTCGCGCAAAAAAGCTGGCCGGGCTGTCTAAGCGGCGCTAATTTTCTTTTTTTGCGGGAGCGGCCGAATCTGGAATTTCCCGCAGAATGTTTGCGGGCCGTCTTAAAGCAGTAATATGAATTTAAGCCGAGTCAAACTCGGTTTTTTTATTTGGTATTATTTTTCCATATACTGGTTCTTGTATATTTTTTTGATTTGCAGTTTAATGGAGGTATATTCAGCACATTGCATTTATGGGAGAGAACAACAATGCAGGCCGTGGAAATTTTATTGGTTGGAACGAAATATGTCTGCGGCATTTGCAGTTTGATGTCGCCGGATAAAAATGAAATCCTTGTCCATGAGGCAGATTGGCCAAATCTAGAAAAGCCCGAGATTTTTCCGGATCAGGAAGTTGGAATTTACCGGTTGGCTTATTCTGATGGAGGCAGGCCAATCGGAGTAGTAAACGAGCCTGAAAAATGGGCAGTCCATCAGTTATGGTATTCTCAAGGAGGAGAGAATCTTAACGGGTTTGTTCAGGCGCGACAGCATCAGTTATGCGTTGAGCTGATAAAATATCTTGATCCGGAAAAACGAGGCAAAGCCCTTATCAGAATGACTTACAGCGAGTTGTTGCTTCGGATCCGAGGGGATCGCGAGGAGTTTGAGCGCGCGGGGCTAATAAGTCCCGTGGCTGAAAAATTATCCTTGCGCCAGAAGATCGCGAAAATAATCGGTTAAGAATAAATTTGATTTTCCCGCCCAAGGCGGGTTTTTTATTTTGATGAGGCAATTTTATAGCCGTCAGAAATCTCAAAAGTTTTCGGCCAGCTTTTAATTTTATCTCAAAATTGCTTTTTAAAAGGATTTATGTTATTTTGAGGAAAATTGAAAGGGGAGGCAAGCATGCCGGAGAAAGCAGAAGCAGGCGCGCCTAAAAATGTACTGGGTCAGAAGATCGCGAAAAATTCTCTTTATAGACTTTACAGGCGGCAGTCGGTGATCCGGGTAGTCAGTTTTGAACCCGGCAAGGCCGACGTTGTACGCGGGGTAATTCTTAATTTTCCCAAAAGCAACCAGGCGCTTATTCCGCCGATTTCTGGCCACCCAAACGGCGTCAAAATTTCGGCTGAGATAATCGGAGCAAGGATTGAGCCTGTTGAAGCGCTGGATGTCTTTCTTGAGGTTTGCGATCGGATGAATGCTTATGTTGAGGCATATTTCGCCAGCCTGGTCAGCCTGCTGGGCTTGCCGGAGGTTAGCGAAAATTTTGGCGGAAAATATTCCGGAAAAATTGCCGATGGAATACGGCAGACTTATGGCGAATTCTTCCGTGAAACCGCTCTGAAATTGTAAAAGGGGACCACCCCTTTTTTTATTGGGCGTATAATTTTTGAAAGGAGTTTAACGTCTTTTGAAAGGGTTGAACTCCATTGCAATTTTTTCTGGTTTGCATTATATATAAGAAAAAGGGGAGGGAGAAGCTATGCGGCGCGGAAAAAGATTACCGTATCCGTGGGCGCGCAAGCCTCGGCTAAGTCTTCCTCTTTTTAAGGCGGGGGATAAAGTCAGGAGGTTGTGGGGGATAGCGCGGCCTTGCGGGAGCGATCATTTGTATAATCATTTGCCGACATATTGCAAGTCGCACGTTTATACTGTTGAGGAAATCATCTTTTACAATGGCATGGAAACATATCCCGACTGGTTTATGAGAAACGCCAGAGGCTATCAGGTTCGCTTCAAGGAAATGGAAGGGGTGTGGTATTGGGCGGACCGTTTTATCCGGGCTGACTTTACCGGTTGGGTCGCGCCTGCCAGCGATTTGACGGCGGTCAATCGCAAGTTTTATCAGGGAGAGCTTGACCACTCGCGGTTATGGCGTATGCCCTGCTGGGTCTGTAAGGAACCGCGGCCATGGCATTTTCGGATGTGCGATGATGTTGGATTGACTGCAGCTTGCTGCTGGGTTTGGCCGTCAGGGATGAGAGAACGGGCGATTAAAAACCGCCAAATTCAAGTTGTTGATGGCCTGGTAGAATTTTTGCGGAACATGAATCTTATTGTTCCGGGCAAGAAAGTCCGTCCAATAGGACCAGCCGTGTTTCCTGTCATGGTAAACGGCTCAACAGCGCCCTCCGTTGAGCCGTTTACTGAACCATTGAATCCAGGGAGGGAATATAAGGTAGCTGATTTCCGCCACGGGCATTCGAACCAGGTTTTTCTTATTGGCGCTCTCGGCTCGTATCACATCAAATATTTAAAGCCAGTTTAACCGAGATTAACTCGGTTTTTTTATTAAATTTAATTTGCTTTTTAAAAATATTTATGGCAATATAGCCAAAATGAAAACAAAATATGAGGTTGCATATGGCTGCGTATAAGCCTCGGTTTGAGCCTGGAGACATTGTCCGGCCGATTTATTCAAACGTTTTGGGTTGCCGTGAAAATGGCGCGCGCTGGAAGTCATATTTTTTAGGGGGCCGCTGTTTCCATGTGGCTTTGATTTTATCCTACAATGACGGCATAAATGTATGTCCTTGCGTGGAGCTTCGTGAATTCCCGAAAATATGCTTTCCCGAAAGGTATTTTATTTTAGCGGACCAGGAGGAAACGTGAAATACTTTACCGAGTTGTTTGAACCGAACAAGGCGGAACATAACATGGAGCGCAAGCCAGACAAGTATTTTGTCGCCATAACCGATAAGCCCTTTGATGAATTCAGGGCAGAGGTTGGCGGAACGCACATGGCTTTGCATAAGTGTGAAATCATTGACATTGACGGCAATAAAACTGTGCTGGATGAAAGCATTCCTCCATTTGATTATATTCACTGGAATGCAAAAATCATTACTTGGATGCCGAGGCGTGATCTCACCCAAGAAGATCTTGGGTTTATCTTTGAAAAGATTTGCGAGAATAATCTTGGCCGCATCCGCCAGGCAAAAGAAAGTTTTAATCTTTAATACGAGGGCGGATCAACCGCTCTTTTTTTATTGATTTTAACTTGCTTTTTAAAAAATTTTGTGGTAATTTTTCTAAAGTAAATTATCGTGCTAGAGGAGGGTGTCATGGAGGAAATCAAGACGGGTGACTGGGTTGTTCCCGTGGACGGCAACGCAAAGCCATTTCCCGATGACGGCGGCGAGCCGCTGAAAATTAAGGAGTATTGGGTGACGAGAACGTTTGACGTTGGTTTGTGCTGCGCGCCTTTTCTTAATTTGTCGGGAGTGGAAGGCGATTTCCCTCAGCGGTATTTTAAAAAAGTTTCCGCGCCTGAATGAGCGCTATCTGTGGAGGATGTGATGCCGTATTATACTCTGGTTGTGGTTGAGGAGCCGGATTGCGCCGCTGTCGCGCCGCTGGAATTTGAGATGGTCATTGTGACGGATCAGCCGCTGGAGGAGTTGCAAGCAAAAGGTGATCCATACAAATACCGGTTGGTTTGCGCCAAAACTGGCAAGACGGTGCCGGATAAAGGTGTGGGCCGGCCTCAAATTGTCAAAATCATCCGGGAATATACAATCCACGACCGCCACCTTTTATTTAAAAAGTTTATGGTGCATCAGTTTCATGAATTGAGAGATGTCCGGCTTGTGCTGAATATATATTAATTTATTTTGAGCGGATTTCACGCTCTTTTTTATTGGAAATAATTTGCAAAACAGCGGTTTTGTGGGGTATAATTGACACGAAGGTGTCATCCCGCACTTGATGCGGGATCTAGTGGATTCCCACTGTAGTCCCCGTGGATTCCTGCTTTCGCAGGAATGACACACATTGCAGGAATGACACACATTGCGGGAATGACACACATTGCGGGAATGACACACATTGCGGGAATGACAGATTAGTGTTTATGCCTACACTTTACACTCAAAAAGACAAAAATATCCGCAAGACTTGGTTTTTAATAACCGGTTTTTTGGTTTTTATCATCGGGCTTGGATATGTTTTTTCGTATCAATTCCAATCGCCGGTTATTTTGCTCGTGGCGGTTTTATTCAGTACGCTGATGAGTTTTATCAGCTATTGGTATTCGGATAAAATTGCTTTGTCTATTGCCGGAGCGCGCGAGGTTAAGCATGATGAAAATCCCGAGTTATATCATATTCTTGAAAATCTTTGCATAACCGCCGGCTTGCCCATGCCGCGGCTTTATATTATAAATGAAGCAGCGCCAAACGCTTTCGCGACCGGGCGGGATCCGAAACACGCGGTTGTCGCTGTGACCCAGGGCCTCCTGCAAAAATTAAACCGCTCGGAACTGGAAGGCGTTTTGGCGCATGAGCTTTCACATATTGGAAATTATGATATGCTGTTATCAACCGTTGTGGTTGTTTTGGTTGGGTTTATCGCGTTGATATCAGATTGGTTTTTGCGATGGAATTTTTGGTTTGGCGGGCGTGACCGGGATAATGACCGAGGGCAGCTGGGCGCGATTATGATGATCGCGGGCATTATTTTGGCGATTCTCTCGCCGCTCATAGCCATGCTTATTCAATTGGCAATTTCGCGCAAGCGGGAATATTTGGCGGACGCTTCCGGCGCGCTGTTGACCCGCTATCCTGACGGCCTTGCGTCAGCGCTAGAAAAAATTTCCGCTGATCCCACGCCGCTTCGCGCCGCCACCAACGCTACCGCGCATTTATATATTTCCAATCCGTTTAAGGGCAAAAAAATCAGCGCTCTTTTTATGACACACCCGCCAGTAGCTGACAGAATAAAGGCATTGCGTGGAATGGAAGCATAAGATTAGTCGCTGAGTTATTAAGTGATTGAGTTATTAAATCAGATAAAACTATGGCAGAAATAATGGACCAAAATTTAATTCCCAAGCCAGATGAACCCGAAATTGAGCGGGAAAGCGCGAGCGAAACCGTTAACCGGGAAGTCGCTTTTGATTTAATTGCTAAATTGCGGGAAGATTTTGAGTCCTCAGGAGTTGATCCGGAGAAAAAAAATAAGTTATTTGAAACTTTGCAGAAACTAGAGGATCGCATTAAAGAAGTAAAAGAAAAAGTTCGTATAGATGAAATGACAGGGCTTTTAGACAAAGCTGGATTTATGGAGGAGGCAAACATAAGAATAAACGAAATAATTTTGCAAAGAAAACGGGAAAACGGTTCGGAGACTCGCCGTCTCAAAAGTTTTTCTTTGGTTATTGTTGACATTGATAAATTTAAAAAGATTAACGATACCCTTGGCCATTTGGGGGGTGATGAAGCCATAAGAACAGTAGCGGCATTTTTAAGGCAGCGGGTGAGGGGATTGGATATTGTTGGCCGCTGGGGCGGGGATGAGCTGATTTTAGGGATGGAGAATATTGATGAAGAGACAGCGATTGAAGTTGTTAATATTATAAGAGGAGAAATTGCCAGCTTGAGTGTTTTTTATGAGGGAAAAGAAATAAAGATTACGGTTAGCATTGGTGTTGCAAATTGTTCTTCACTGGATATAGAAAGCACGGATGATTTGTTCCGGGCGGCTGATCATGCGCTTTATCGTGCGAAAAAAGCCGGTAGAAACCGGGTTGTCGGCGCGAGCCAGCTGGAAAAGAGCGCGGCAGAAGAATTAAAATTTTAAGGAATAAAAGCACGGAGGGGTCGCATATGTGCCCAAGGCGCACCCTCCTTGGGAGGGGAGGCCGAGTGCGCGGGAATTATATCTGAAGACCGGTGATGGGCGGCGTGAAATTAGAAAACAATTAAAATTTTTATTAAAAAGAGAAACATAATCTTATATTGGAGTCAAAGCGGAGGGGTCGCATAGAGGCCGAGTGCGCTCGCTTGGAAAGCGGGTATACCGCAAGGTATCGAGGGTTCGAATCCCTCCCCCTCCGCTTTGGGACTAATATATATTTTTAAAAAACGCTAAGGGTTAGCTCGCCCTGCGGGCGACCACCCGAAGGCATGGGAATCCCTCCCCCTCCGCCAGATGTCCAAGTTAGAACCCTTGGATTATCAATATATTATGGCAATCAAAATTACCTATTTCGTACACGGCACTACAACTGACAACGAGAAGCATATTTCATCTGGTTGGAAGGATGCCGAGCTTTCCGAGCTTGGTGTACAGCAATCAATCGCCCTCAAAGATCAAACCAAAGATCAAAAGTTTGATGTAGTTTTTTGTTCTGATTTAAAGCGTGCTCATGATTCTGCAAAACTTGCCTGGGAAGGCATGTATCAGATCGTTCCTGACGCTAGACTCCGCGAATGCAATTATGGAACCCTAAATGGTGCATCTTCAGATATTGTTGAGCCGATGCAGGAAGAGGAATGCATTGAAAAGCCATTTCCTAAAGGCGAAAGCTATGAGGATGTAAAAACTCGCATTGCTGACTTCCTTGAATTTCTAAAGAAAAACTACGATGGTAAACACGTAGCTATTATTGGTCACAAAGCTCCGCAACTTTCGCTCGATGTCATACTCAAAAACAAGACATGGAAGCAGGCACTCGCCGAAGATTGGCGAAAAACTAAATCCTGGAAGCCTGGGTGGGAATATACTTTATGAAAACTAGAGTCTTGCTCATAAACCTCACAAAAGCTGAAGTCATGGCGACCGTAAAAGTAAACATTCGAGTGCATTTAACGTGATAAAATAAAAATATGAAAGTGATATTATATATAGCAATAACACCAAACGGTTTTATTGCCAAAAATAACGACGATACCAGTTGGATATCACAACAAGAATGGAATAGTTACAGCCAGATAGTGCAAAGAGCCGGTAATCTTGTTGTTGGTCATCGCACATACGACATTCTTACTAAACAGCCGGAATTTTCGGAATTGAAGGATGTGCAACTTATAGTTGTGTCAGATAAAAATTTTTTAACCTTATCTTCAAATCATATTGTTGTGCACTCTCCAAAAGAAGCTCTGAAATCCCTAGATAATTTTTCTGAAATCATAGTCGCTGGCGGTGGTCTGCTTAACTCAGCTTTTCTTGGCGAGAATTTAGTGGATGAAATTTACCTTGATATTGAACCAATAGTTTTTGGAGAAGGAATCCCGATATTTAGAGATAAAAGCTTTGAGCGAAAATTAAAACTTTTAGGCACGAAGCAAATTACTGACCAGGAGATCCAAATACACTATCAAGTACTTAAATAGAATGTTTATTAACGCCGGATAGAAATATGTCGCACATTGTGATTTTTCTTGTTTTATAAATTAATATTTGGAATTAGCAAATTAATAACATGAAATTTGGAGCTGACAATCTATTCAAAAAATTACGCTCGGTTTTAGTGAGTAGCCCGGAGAACTACGGCATAGGAACGCCGATTAATATGTGGCAAGAGAAAAACGTTGGAGCGATTGACCAAAGGCTTGCCATTAAACAGCATGGCGATATGGTCCAGGCTTTACGCAATGAAGGTGTTGATTGTTATTTTTTAGAGAAAATTAAGGGCGCAACTGAGCAAAAAGACACCCGTGACTTGGGGGTCATATCTAAATATGGAGCCATTGCCGGGCATTTTGTCAAAGACATTCGCTTGGGCGAAGTGGCGTCTTTTATAAAATTTTGCGTGGAGAATGACATAAAAATTCTTAAGTATGGTATTCCGTTTGAGGGCGGAGATTTTTTCTTTATTGATGAAACGCAATGTTTAGTTGGTATTGGTCCGCGCACGGATATGAGGCCGAACGAGGTTGAAACTTTTTTAAAAAGAAAGATTTATATTATTCATCATTCTTCTTCGCATCACCTGGATGCGTTTTTCAATATTATCTCTCCGACATTGGTAGTGGCTAACACAAAATATCTGGCGGAAAAAGAATTTTTGCAAGGGAAAAAAGTTATTGAACTTGATGACGATGATATCTGGAATATGAGTTCTAATTTTTTACTATTGGAAGAAAATAAAATTCTCGCTGATTCAGGCTGCCATGAATTCAATGAAAAATTAAAAAATGAAGGAGTTGAAGTGATTGAGGTTGATGTCTCCGAACTAAAAAAGAACGGCGGCAGTATCCGCTGCATGACCTTGCCCATATTTCGTGAATAGCTAGACATGCCGCAAAGTGTTGAGGGTTTGGATCCCTCCCTCTCCGCCAGATTGGCAACTTTGTACCGAGAATTTGCCGCCAAAGAAAAATTAAGCTATAGTTTAAATATTGGAATTTGCACTCCGTCTTGCTCTTGAGACACACAAAGGAGTCCCAATCAACAAAAATCAAGAGCTCCAAGTTATCCAAAAACAAAAGCCTGCCTGCTGGCAGGCAGGGTCGAATTGGATAGTGATATAAATCTAACTTGATTGGAGAATTTTATGGAAAACAAAGAATTCAACAAAGCCATGGAGGAAGCGGTTCAGAAGAAAATGTTGGAAGAACCGGACTTTTGGTTGAAGAAGGGAAGAAGATCAAGGTGGGATGAGTGGGGCTCTCCGGTTGGTTTGGCTCTTGGGTGGGCTATCTTCATTGTCTCAATCGGATTCTTTCTCTATCTCCTGCGTTTGGCAGGACTTCTAGGCTAGCGAATCTTAAAACCGGCTTTTATAAAAGCCGGTTTTAGTTTTTTAAATAAATTTCATTAAACGGTTAAGTCGTTCTCGGACTTTATATCCACAGCATTTTGTAGAAGTCTCTCAAAAACAGCCGCGGCAGTGGCGATTATGATAGAAATAAAAGTAGTCACAATACATATGGCAAGAAAACCTGCCGGATCATCACCTTCAGCATGAAATATCCTTATGTATAGTCCTGCTATCACAATTAAGATGCTCAGTACGATTGCGTAATACTTTATAGTCCGCAAAGCTTTCACGGAATTTAGTGAGAATACTTTATTCTGTCCGATATAGCCGAGCAACTTAAACGCTTGGTACAATGCCGCGAAAAACGGAATGGACGCTATATACGCATACGCCAGAAAGGGATCGTTGAAGTAAATCTCAAAAAGCGTGGCGCGCGCGTTTCTGCCCTCAAGATGGGGTTCCCAAAGCATAAGGGCAAGAGCGCCGATGCCGATGAGCGCGATGACTGCCTGAAGAAATATTGTTGAGTATTTTTTCATGATTGGTTTTTTTAATTTTTCTTTTTTTCGGCTCCTCCGCGCGCCGAAAAAAGAAGATAGCGCGAGCGTTAGCCCGTGGGAGATTTATATTCTAAAATATCTCCGGGCTGGCATTCTAAAGCCCGGCAAATCGCTTCCAAAGTTGATAGCCGGATAGCTTTTGCCTTTTCATTTTTCAATATGGAAATATTGGCCATCGTTATGCCAACTTTCTCCGCCAGCTCAGTGACGCTCATTTTTCTTTTTGCCAGCATCACATCTATGTTGATTATAATTGCCATAGTTTTTTAACGCTAAACGCTATATTAACTGTGTTAATTAAATGGTTAAATCGTTTTCTGATTTTATGTCTATCGCGTTTTGCAACAACCTTTGGAGAACCGCGGCGAAGACCGCGACCGCAATCGGAGCGCAGGCTATGCCCATTCCCATGACTATCATGCCCGGCGCGTCATCGGCATCCGCGATAGGAAGCAAGAGGGGAACGCCAGCGACATACAAAGCGGCAATGATGATCGCGCAATATTTTATATTCCTCAATGCCTGAACAGATAAATCCGAGAAAGCGTTGTTGCGGTCTATATAGCGGAGTAGCTTGAATGTTTGCCACAGAGCGATAAAGAAAGGCACAGCCGCTACGTACATGCCAATCATAATCAGAAAGACCGCGCGACTGGCTGTTGGAAATTCTTCCGAGCCTCCTTTCCACATGCTTGGCAAGGCAAAGACGCATAAAGCGAGTACCCCGAGCCCGAGAAGAAAAATTATAAATCTTAAAAAATGCGTTGATCCTTTTTTCATAAATAGTATTTAATTATCTTGAATCATGAAACCATTGTTAGGGACTAAGTCCCTATTAAAGCACGAAGAAAAATTAATCTAATATTTATCGTTTGTCAATATATTATTATTGTTATCCAAATAATGTATCTCGTCAAGCCAATAGCAATAAACCCGTTCTCTAGAGCAGCGCGGAAAAATTAGCATATTTTCTTGGGCAAAAGCAGGAGCGTCAAAATAGGCAGGATTTGCTTTGTAAAATCCGCGTAATTGTCGTATAATTTTATTAATACGATGGAACGAAAGAATCCGTATGAGTTCTAACTTTGAGACATCGCCAGTGCCAGAATTTCATATTGGAACCGCCTAGGGCGGATTTCTAATGTTGAAGTTTATAGATTATTAAAAGAATAAAAAACATGAAAACAATTTTAGTAGACGCGGTAGACGGATTTGTTGTAGAAACCGAAAGTGGATTTCAAATTTTCGAAGAAATGCATGATATGCTGGAGGCGTTTCCAAATCGAAAAATTATTTTAACGGGGGCGGCTGATGAGCAATACGCTAAATTCGGATTGGATAAAATGCCTTATGAGGTTTTTACGCTAAAACATAATCCGGAAAAAAGGGATCCAAAATATTTTGAAATAATGCTTCAACATTTTAACTTAAGCAAGGATGATGTTGTTTATTTTGAGCATGACCCCGAAGCGGTTAAAAGCGCTGAATCTATTGGTATTAAGTCGTATTATTATGACTCAGAGAAAAAAGACTTGGAAGGTTTGAAAAAGTTTATTGATGAAAACCTGCCAAAGGAGCCATTCTAATAAAAGTTTCTAAAATAATCCCATCAGCTAAGTCGCTATAAAATATAGCCGGATTGTACTATGGAAAAATTTAATTATGGATAAAGTGAAGCAAATTAATTCTCAGAATGATCTAGTGGCCGAGAAAAACGCCAAAGAATATGACGCGCACGCTCAATCATGGCAAGAGTCAATGAGTACCAACGCGGGCCATAAGTATCTTGAGAAGCCAGCAATGGAAAAACAATTGCCCGCCACTTTTGATGCTAAGGCGGTTTTGTGCATCGGCGTGGGGTTGGGGGATGAGCTTCAGGAGATTTTAAAACGCAATCCTGCGCGCGTGGTGGGTATTGATATCTCAACTGAGCTTTTAAACATTGCTCAATCTAGATTTCCAGCTGTAGAGTTTAGAAAAATGGATATGAACTCTCTGGATTTTCCCGATTCAAGTTTTGATTTTATCTATTCAAGCTTAACCCTGCATTATGCGAAAGATTGGGACGCCCTTTGTTCGGAGATGTATCGGGTGCTAAAAAAGGAGGGTGGATTTCTTTTCTCCACTCATCATCCTGAATATTGGTCTCATGAAACTCCAACTGGCGCTACGCACACGAACCAAAGAGGAGTAGTGCTCACTGAACATACCGCTCTGCTTCCCGGAGGTGTAAATATCATTTATTATAATCATCCGAATACGGATTCTATCTGTGACGCGCTTAAGTACGCGGGATTTAAGATAGAAAAAAGTTTTATTCCGCCTGTTGTTGATTTGCCGTTAAACTTATTACCAAAGAAAGACCTGGAAAGATATAAAAAAATAAAAAATAAAAACGCAAAAACGCCGCTATTTTTTATAATTAAGGCGTTAAAAATTTGATTTTTTAATTCCTTTACATTGTTTAATTTTTCTTTATGCGGGAAATTCAAAGGACAATTGCATGCGCCATAATTTTTAGCAAGGACGGCAAACTGCTAATGGGAAAGAAAGACCCGGCGAAGGGCGGGGTGTATTCGGATTGCTGGCACATTCCCGGCGGGGGAATAGATGAGGGAGAAACTTTGGAGCAGGGCTTGCGGAGAGAAATTATGGAGGAAGTTGGCATTGATGTTTTGCCATATAACCCTGTTTTCATTCCTGAAAAAGGAAGCGGCGTCTCAGAAAAAACTTTAAAAACGGGCGAGAATGTTTTGTGCCGGATGGAATTCAATATATTCAGAGTTGATATAAATGATCGGCTTGCAAGCGAAATTCAGGTGAGTTTGGATGACGACTTAATTGAATTCCGCTGGTTCAGCTTGGAAGAGCTGCCTGATGTTAAGCAGATTCCAGGCGGAAAAGAATATTTTCAGAAAATCGGTTTGATTCATTTATGAAGTTATGGGTTGACTTTAAAAATTCTTTTTGATAATCTGAGCTAAATTCTTTTGAGCAAAAGAGTGAGGGGTAAAAGAATGAGCGAGGTGCTGAAAAAGAAACGCAGTCCGGATATAAACGACTGGGCGCGAACGTTATATTTTTATAATCCGGGTCTTGCTAGAATCCTGGACGAAGATAAGAGAGTCGGGATTAAAACTGTTGAAGAGCTTGGTCTTCCCCAGTATAAAAAAACTGAGGCGGAGCTTGTTGATTTTCTTGAGAACCCGGAACAGTATTTTGACACTGTGGGGTCAAGAAAGTTCTATATAAATTTAATCCCCAAATGGGGCACTGGCCGGTTCGGAGAGTATAATCTTTCACGCGAGGAAGTTTTCTCGCATATTGAAAATAAGATAAAAACTGCTGACTTCAGCCGATATATTATCATTGTTCAGCAGTATTTTAAAAATATTTTCGGCGGAAGCATTGTTGTCGGCCAGGAGATTGACCAGGTTGAAGCGGAATTCAGGCATAAAACAATGAGCGGGATAGCCAGTGGTTTTAAAACGCCGGAAATAATAATTAAACGGAATGAATATGGCGAATTCCGCTTTGCCAATTTGAGTGACCAAATCTCTCAGCGGCAGCTTTTAAGAGTAATTTATGCAATTCCGCATTCAAGCCAGGGGCGAAGCGCTTGGTTTGAGCCCGGTTACTATGAGGTCGTGCTTATCGAGGATGAGCGCGGAATCATCCGCCCGATTTTTACGGATTGCCGCACGAATCCTCTCTATCAGCCTAATTGGAGGAATCAAAGATAACTTTACGCGCCCGTTTAGGGCGTTTTTTATTTAGATAATTTATGGTAATATTATGGAGAAGAAATGCCTATCATTTTGGATTCTGCGCGAAGTTTATCGGTAAAAATCTATCGTTGGCGGATTATTTTGGAACTTAGTTTTCAGCAATAAAATGAAAGTCAGCAAACAAGATCAAAAATTATTGGCGATTTGGGCGGCTGATTGCGCTGAACATGTTTTGCCTTATTTTGAGAAAAAATATCCGGAAGACAACCGGCCGAAGGAAGCTATTGAAACGCTTCAAGCATGGATAGATACGGGAGAATTTAAGATGGCGGTTATTCGCGGATCTTCTCTTGCGGCTCATGCGGCCGCTCGAAAAGCAAAAAAAGATAGCGCGGCTCAGTTTGCCGCCCGCGCCGCTGGACAGGCAGTTGCAACAGCGCATGTGCCAAGTCATTCTATCGGAGCCGCGTGGTATGGAATTAAGGCTGTTAATGCGGCGGGCGCGGATACTGATAAAGAGCGTGAATGGCAATATCAGCGCCTGCCAAAGCATCTGCGGCCTTTTATCCTGCAACTTTCAAAAAAGCGGCCGGCATTGGCGAAAGTATTGCGATATCCAGCCGTGTAGTTTAAATAGATTTAATTTTTATTAACTTTTTTATCAAAAATATGCCAGAATTGCCGCCAGACAATCAAATATCGGATAATCAAGCGGAGAGCCCAGAGAAAATTGATCTGGGCAAGCTTGGGTTTGAGGAATTAAAAGAATTGCATCAGGAAATTTTGGAATTAGCGAAGATTACTTTTAAACGAACTGAAAAAGGATTTACTAATATAAACGGAGACGGAATAAAGGTTGGTGAAGATAGGGGAAAATATAAGCTGACTGCGCTTTCGCAGAATTTGCGTGAATTTCATAGCTATATTGTAGGCAGTCCTCAAAATGTTTTGCACAAAGGAGCTAACAATAAAGATGAAATGATTCAAGCAATGAAAATTATGATTGAAGAAACAGGCGGAAGAATAATTGAATGATTTAACAGGGACTAAGTCCCTTTTAAAGGGACTTAGTCCCTGAATGGCAATTTTTATGATAGAAAAAAGCTGTTAAAAAGATTTTAACAGCTAGTCATTAATAAGGCTTCCAAAAAGGACGGATGAAAATTTTTGATTACTGTCTGGTATGTTTCCGCGTCAAGATTATGCCCGTAGAATTCTATGCGGTTGGCGTTAGCTACGTCAAACCATAGAGTTATAAATGCTTCGGGTTTTTCTTCGGTCCATAGTTTAAAGGTGACGCAGAACGATCTGCCCCAGGCTTCTTGCGTAAAATCTTTAAGCGTGTAGCATTTCCTGTTTTTTTGAATCAGTTCCTCAACCCCGTCTATCCAAATTGCGGTTCTCATGGCAAGATGGGTTATCGGGTCTTCGGCGGCGACTATTTCTTCGCGTGTGGAATTTCCCGTGGCAGAAAATATCTCGCATAGAGCTTTCGCGGTTTTGTAGAATTGGCTGAAGGAAACGGCAAAAAACAAATTATTACGGTTAAAGCGGAATAGATTCTGACTCATCCAATCATGGTTCATCAGCAATATCTCCGTTTAGCATATGGCGGCAATTGTTGAATTTATTTATACATGCCTCCTCGTTAATAACAAAATAACGGTTTAAGGTTAATAAATAGTTAAATAAATATGAAAAAAATTATTTTGTTTATTTCTTTAATCATAATAATCGTGGTTGTTGCTTTTGGAATTTGGCTGGATTTAAAATTAAAACAGCAAAGCGAGGAGCTGCAGCCCGGCCAGGAAAATCAAATTGGGCAAAATCAGCCGGTTGGGAATAATGAAAATCCACCTGTTAACGAAAGCCAGATAGGCGGGTTGAATTTTGATCAGACAGTTTCTGACGGCGCAATAACGATTTCTGTTCCATCATCTGAGTTCGGACTTGCAACGAATAAAGATCAAATTCTTGTCCATCCTTATATCCCGCCTTGCGATGAAAATTTCAATTACTGTTTGTATTATAATGGTTCGGCTTACGAAGGGACGAATTTTGAAAGCGCGGGATTGAGAATTCAGAAGCGGGACGATTTGAAAAGTCAATCCGCGTGCCTGGCAGCCCAGCCAGCTGGCTATAGCGGCTTAACGCCAAAAAACGAATCAGCTGATTCCTACGCAACCAGCGTTTTTTCACCCTTGGGAGACGCCGGCGCGGGGCATTATTCAAGCGGCGAGTTATACAGATTGTTTTACGATAATAAATGTTATGAATTCCAAATCCGGATAGGGGAGAGCCAGTTTGCCAATTATCCTGAAGGGTCAATCAAAGAATTTACCAAGGCCAGCCAGTCCGCCATGCGGTTGAAGCTGCGTGAAATCCTGGATGCCATAAGCCTTTCCGATGGAACAAAAATTAAATTCCCTGGGAGCTGAAGCCATCTCTAAACAAATGTTTGAGGATACTGAAATAATTAAAAAACTTCTCAATGAATATTTAAAAGATTCATTTAAGATTAAAACAGTCAAAGCGATTCCGGGCGGTTTTCGGGCGAAAGCTTTTTTAATATCAGCGGAAAAAAACGGCGAGAGGAAAAATCTGTTTTTAAAGCATACAATTCCTGATTTAAAAAATTATCATGACAACAACGTGGAAAAACTGGCTAGTTATCTTTTAAGCCAGCAGATAAGCAAAGAAATGAATCTTTCCCCGCGGGTTTTAGGGATTTTTATGGCGGAAAATGGCAAGATTATCAATATTGATTCCTTTACAGATAACACGATTATTTACCAATTGCAGGAATTCCAGGAAGGGCAAAATTATTTGGATTATTTATGCTCTTCCGAAAGCGATGAAAATTTTCTGGCGGAAAACAAAGCGATTGCGGCTAAGATTGCCAAAAACCTGGCCCAAATTCACACGAAAAAAATTGATATGGCCGAAAAGGAAAAAGAAATATTGTATAAAAAATCACTTCGCAATGCCATTATTAATCCGGAGCTGGCATTGAGCATGATAGAAAATAATATAAAAGGTTCATTGTTTGAGGGAGATTTCCGGCGCGAGTATATCGGCGAGATGCTTGAAGTAAACGCGCATTTTTGGAAAAATTTTAATCGTTTGTCATTATTGCATGGGGATTTTTGGCCGGGAAATATCGCTTTGGCCGAGGCTGAGCCTTTCTTTTTTGATTATTCCCGCTATATGTACGGCGATTCCGGATCAGATGTCGGGCATTTTTATCTTTCCATGGTTATTTTTTCAATTTGGAGGAAAGACAAGCGATATTTTGAATTGGGCGAATCTTTTCTTGATGCCTACAAAAAAGAAACTACTGACGATTTAATCACTGAAACTTCCGTGCTGGCATTCGGGCCAACCGGCGTTGTTTTCATTCTGGATAAATTTTTTCAGGGTCCTGATATGGCAGAAAGAAAAAAGTTCGCGGATTATATAATGGCCTGCCTGCGAAGTAAAAAGGTTATTCCCGCGGGTGAATACTTTCTATAATAGTTATTCGCGCCAATGGATATTACTTTGGAGAGAGTGGGGGAGGTTTATGGTAATGTCAGCGTGGCAGACCCCTCCGCCCCGCTTGGCGGAGGCACCTCCCCGCTCCTGACGGAGTAGAATCGGCATTCGCCGTATCTAAGGGGAGGAGGATTTTTGAGCTTTTCTAAATTAAAATTATATGGAAAATTTTAACGAGAAAAATGAGCTGCCTGAATATGAATTGAACATTACGATTACCCGCCATGGCCCGCGGCAGAAAGATGATATGCTTGGGCAGACAGTGGAAATGAAAAGAGAATCTTTTTATAAAACCCTGGATGATTACGACGGAGTCGCGGTTGGCGTCAAGCCGGATGAGATTGCCAGGAAAGCCGTGTCCAGCCCCAAACAGCGGGCGATAGACACACTACAGGCGCGGCAGGAAGCCTTGGCGCACTATGGAGCCAAGCCAGTCCCTGTTGAGATTGAAGAAAAACTCAGTGAAGGAGGAATGGATTATTATAATAATTTGCCGGAGGAGGAAAAAGAAAAATGGTTTGAAAAGTGGTATGGCTCGCCGAATAAGCCGGACCCCGGCGTTAGTACGGGAAAAGAAGTTGCCGCGGCTTTTTCAATTTGGCTTTTGCGTGAAATTGACGAAGCAAAAACATCGGGTGGGAAGCATGAAACCGACGGAACCAGCCATTGCCCTGCCATGGCGGCTTTTATCTTGTCTTTAGAGGAGAAATTGGGAGAATTGATAATTTCTAAAACCATTGATGGCAAAAACCGGCTTAATCCAAAATGGCTGGACCAAATTATCCCGCCAATGGGCTCCTTCAACATTAGCGTATCTTCAAAATCTCCAGATTCAATTTCTTTGTATTTCGCCGGAAAAAGCGTTAATGTCCCGCTTTCAGCAATCCGCGAATTAGCGGAAGCATAATTTTAATATATAGCTTGAGCCAAACTTATGTATAAGCGAATAATTGTAAAAATTGGCAGCGGGGTTATTTCAAAAGAGGGGCAGCTTGACGCGCGGATGGTAAAAGATATCGCCGGACAAATAATTTCTCTGAATAAGAACGGCGTGGAAATTGTTTTAATCACCTCTGGAGCGGTGGCAACGGGAAGGGGAATGCTTAAGCTGAACGATAAGACCGATGGCATTGTCCAAAAACAAATTTTTGCCTCTGTCGGCCAGGTTAAATTAATGTCGCTTTATTCGGAGTTTTTTGGCAAGAGCGGATATAATTGCGCCCAGGTTTTAGTAACCAAGGAAGATTTCAGGGACAGGCAGCATTATCTAAACATGAAAAATTGCTTTGAGAATTTGCTGCGCGATAATGTTGTGCCGGTTGTTAACGAGAATGATGTTATAGCCATTACGGAATTAATTTTTACCGATAACGACGAATTGGCCGGCCTCATTGCCTCTCAGATAAACGCTGACGCGGTGCTTCTTTTGACAAGCGTTGATGGCGTGCTCAATGGTGATCCCGATAGTGCTGAATCTAAAGTTATCCCTGAAATAGACTTTGCCAAAAGTTCTTTATTTGAGAAATATATTACTAGCGGCAAATCGGCAACGGGCAGGGGAGGCATGCACACGAAATTTAATATTGCCAAAAAACTTGCCAAGCAGGGCATTGCCACGCACATAGCGAACGGAAAAAAGCAAAATGTAATTATAGACTTGGCTGAAGGGAAGCCTTTTGGCACAAAATTTATTCCAGACCGGAAGGTCTCCGCGACAAAGCGCCGCCTGGCCTATTCCGAGGGGCTTTCAAAAGGTGTAATATACATAAATAAATGCGCCGAAGATATTTTGCGGTCAAAGAAGGTTATCAGCCTTTTGCCGGTAGGAATTGTCCGGGTTGAGGGAGAGTTTGAAAAGGGTGATGTGATTGAGATACGAAATGAGGCAAAGTATAAGCTCGGTTTCGGCATCGCGCAGTATGATTCAACCAAAGCCAGGGATTCCATGGGCAAGAAAAAAATCCGCGCCCTCATCCACTGCGATTATATGTTTATTGAGGTTTGAGTTAGCGAGATAAATCTTATTTTATATAAAAACCGCGTAAATTTTATGATAAGAAAAGAAGAATTCAAAGATTTAATAGGATCGTTGGATATAGGTGCATCTGTAGCAGAACAAGACAAGTTCCTAGAGGAGGCGAAAGTTGAGACGCCTATATTTAATGACTTTATTTCTGATAAAGTAGATTTTATTTTAGGGGCTAAAGGGTCAGGAAAGACCTCTATATTTAGATTGACACAGGCGCTTAAGGATGTTTTTTTGGATAAATATAACTTGCATATTATTACAGGGGTTGAATCTCAGGGAAATGCAGTTTTTGAGTTATTTAAAAAAGAATTTGCGACATTCACCGAGTCTGATTTTGAAAATTTTTGGAAAATTTACTTCATTAATTTAATTTACAATGACTTTATTTGTAATGGTTTATTCAAGGAAAAATTAAAAAAATATAAGTCGGATATTGATGATTTAGTAAGGGAATGCGCCGCGATTGGTATACCTCAAATTAGCCGGACCACTGGACTTCGCGAGATTGTTCAAAAGTCAATCAATGCAATCAAACCGTATGGATTAAAAAAAGTTAAGGCTAATTTAAATTACAGAGCGGACCAACCAACATTATTTAATCCATCTATTGAACTTGAATTTGAGAACAAAAAATTTAAAGTGGAAGAGAGACTACCTATTTATGTCACTAAATTGGGGACTATCTTAGAGGGCTTACTTTTAAAGATGGAGCTTAGAATATGGATATTGCTTGATCGTTTAGATATAGTTTTTGAACACGGAAGTCAATTAGAATTTTTTGCAT
>Ga0265296_1001557_pt1 | contig 25927 bp, 30 predicted proteins | sample MunlanPumphouse1_FD_189073 | JGI IMG/M metagenome (GOLD analysis project Ga0265296, IMG submission 189073) | Groundwater microbial communities from a municipal landfill in Southern Ontario, Canada - Pumphouse #1 | ecosystem: Environmental > Aquatic > Deep subsurface > Groundwater | place... | reverse complement strand
TTCTCTTTTCAAATACAGCAAATTAACATTTCAGGTACCTAAAAACTCGTGCCTTTTTAGCTCTTGCCAACTCATCATAAGAAACCGGCTTCTTCTTTGTATCAACAGGATTCTCGCCAAAAAACTGTTTAGGATTTCTGGCAAAATCTTCTCTCAGCCAACCAACAACCTGATCTACCGTCTGATCGACATTCTCCAATGTAACAGGAGTGATTTCGACAGGAACAACGGGGGGAATCCCATCGGGAGACAACACCTGCCCCTCCTTATTTTCATCAGGCTCGCGCCCATCCTTCTCAACCATAGAATTAAAGTCACTAGCACTAGGCATCGAATTGTACGACTAACCCGTGGATCTGTCAATTTGGAAAATCCCAATCTGAAGCCGACTGCACGCCCGCCTGGCAGCAGACACGGTGCAGTCCCGTCAACCTGAAAAATCATCCGTTGCTTCCTCCGCCTTCGGCTCATAAATCACCTTAAAAAACACACTATTACTCCTCGTTCCATCCGGAGCCAAAGCATAAACTTCATAAACATTTTCACCAGAAACCAAATTCACATATTCTTCCTTCATCCAATACACAAAAGATTCCTGACCCTCTCTCGATTCAAACTTTTGAAGCTGATATCCGTTAACAAACAAACTCGATGCCCCGCTCACATTCCCTTCAACCTTAATCGGCTCACCTTGGACTTTTAATCCCTCTTCAAACATATCCGAAGTCCAAGCGACACCATTTACCTCAGTAATAACAGGAGTAGTCAAAGGCCCAAGATTCAAAACCGGCTGCGCTTTAGGCTCTGGCGACACTTCCGGCTGTTCTGCGGGCTGCTCCGGCTGCTCCGCAGGCTGTTCAGCAGGAGTCTCCTCAACCTGAGACACGACTTCAACCGCAACCTCCTCGACTCCAAAATCCGTCGGTTCCTCATCCTCAATCAAATTCCACACATACCAGGGAGATTCCACAAACCTAACACTTATATCCTCAACAACATTCGGCGCCTGAAACTTCCAAAATCGCTCCAGCTTTTCCCGATCAAACAAAGCCTGACTCCCCTCCTCAACAGTAATATGATCAACGGTAGTCCCTCCGTTCTCACTATAGACATCAATATCCACACTCCCACGTACAACTCGAACCACTTCAATCCCACCCACATTCCCAACACCAAAAATCGCCCCAACCTCGACAGGTTGAACCAGCACATTATCGGTCAAAACGTAAAAATTGGTATTTGCCCCCGAAAGAGAAGTTTTATTCACCCAAACATCCCCGCTCGCTAAAACAACCTGCACCTCCAAACCGGACCTGTCCTTATAAATTTCATTAAACACAACATCGGTTCCACCGGCCAAACGCACAATCGTTCCATCAAAAAACTCAACAACAACCCTGGAATCTTTCGCAACAAAAACCTCATCCCCCTGCAAAATCCGAGTCCCATCATAAGCCTTCACGTAATCTTCCGTTCCCCACAACTTAATCTGAGCTTGCCCCTCCACAACATACAAAAAAACCGCATCCTTGTCCCCTGCCAAAAAATAAGAATAAATCAGCTTTAACCCAAAAACAGCCATAATGCCAATCACAATCAGCAGTAAAAAAGGAAAAATAAATTTAAAAGTACCGCCACCGGGACCGTGCCCGCGAGAAGAGAGTCTGCGCTGGTCGTAGTAATATCTTTCCATTATCCCCTTAGATTACAGTCCAATCTCCTTCTTTATAGCATTTATATCCCTCACCAATCTAGAGTCTTTTTTCAATTTTTTCAAAATTCTGTTACAAGCGTTCATCACAGTAGTATGCATTCTCCCGCCAAAATCCTCCCCGATTTTCTCAAAAGACTCATCAAGCTCATGCCTGATTATGTACATACAAACCTGTCTCGGAACCATGACCTCCTTCTTTCGCACTTCCCCGGTCAATTCACCCACAGTAACTCTGTAATAACAAGAAACAGCCTCCATAACATCCTGAGATGTCATTATAGACCTATCAAGTCTCTTTTTCTCAATATCATAACCGATTATTTCTTTGGCTCTATACAACTTTCTAAACACTTCAACGGCGCTTTTCACGGTCGGAACCCTATCATCGATCTGAGCCTCGGTTATAACCTGCCTCAAAACTCCCTCAAGCTCCCTGATGCTGGTCGTCACATTCGCAGCGATAAATTCCAAAACTTCAGGATCGATAAGCATTCCGGCCTCCGCAGCTTTCTGCTGCAAAATCGCAACCCTGGTCTCAAACTCAGGCATCAAAATCTCCGTCACCATTCCCATCCCAAACCTGGTCGTAATTCTCTTGTCCAAATCTTCAAGCTCGGACGGCGGTCTGTCGGAAGTCAAAACAATTTGCTTATTTGAATCATATAATTCGTCGAAAGTATGAAAGAATTCTTGCTCGCTGGATTTCTTCTTCGCAAAAAACTGGACATCATCAAGCAAAAGCACGTCAACGTCACGATAATGTCCTTTAAACCTATTCATCTCCCCGCGCTTGATTGATTCGACAACTTCGGAAACAAATCTCTCGGCAGTTATATACCTGACAACTTTTTCCGGATCGTCCTTCAAAATCGCATTCCCGATAGCCTGAAGCAAATGAGTCTTTCCCAAACCAACTCCGCCATAAATATACATCGGGTTATAGATCCCTCCGGGCATATTGGCAACCGCAGTAGCAGCAGCATGAGGAAGCCTATTCTCCTGACCGGCGATAAAACTACTCAAAGTATATCTGTTATTCAACATCTTGCTCCTCAAACCATTTCCAAGGTTGATTTCGGGTTTGTTTCTAACTTTGCGAACCTTTTTCTCAGGCCTTGAAGAAATTTGAGAAACATCAAGCCCGCCGGCGCTAACAATATCAAATTCAAGATCCTTGATCTCCCCGTCAACTTCCTGAACAGCCTGCAAAACTTTAATTCTATATTTCCCGATAATCCAATCCCTCGCAAAAGCAGTGGGAACCCCGACGACAGCGACCCTGCCGGCAGAAGTTTCCTTCACTTCGACCAAAGAGGTATTCTGAAACCACGTCACAAAATTAGTCCTCTGCATGGTAGGTTCGATACGAGTCAAAACAGAAACCCACATGTCTTTTAGATTAGTCATCGGAATGAAGTTAAATGCCCAAAAAATTGTCCCACAAGCTTTGCCCAAGCCTTAAGAGTGACCCTAGAAAGAAAAGCCCTAAAATTTTCCTTCCGTCCATCTCCGTGGGCTTCGAATATTAATACCATTTCCCCCCCCATTCAAGCGCTAAATTCCCCACTCCGAGCCAATCAACATATCGACAAAAAAAATCCCCAAAACACAAGATCTTGTAAAAAAACTGAAACTAAAAAACATTTCAGCCCCTTTTTCAAGAGGTCCCAAAATACAAATTTGACAACCGCGCAACAAGAAAAATCCCCTACGCCCCCACCCAACTCAAAATATCGCGATACGTAACAGCAAAAATCAACGCGACGATCAGCAAGTATCCAAAAAGATGTATATAATTCTCCCACTTCATCGGCACCTTTCGGCCCACAACAAATTCAATGAATATAAAAAGCAGCTTGCCCCCGTCCAAAGCCGGAAAAGGAAGAATATTCAACACAGCCAAACTGATCGACAAAAGCGCGATAAACCTCAAAAGAGGAATCAGCCCCTCCCTCGCAAATACGCCCGTCATCTTCGCTATCCCGACAGGCCCGGCCACATTCTCCGAAACCTCACCCGTCTGAACGAACTGCTTCAAAAAATCGACAAAAAACACAGACGTAAGCTTCGTCATTCTCCATGTTTCGGACAAAGCGTAAAAAGGCGCGGTATAAAAAGGATACTGCTCGTTTTTGATCTCGACAACAGAAGTAAATTGATCAACATTATAAACACTGAAACCGCTATATTCACCGGAATACAACTCGGACAAATACACTCCCAACTTTCCATCTTCTGGCTTAACCTCCTTAAACAGCACTTCATCTCCTCTCTGAATGGAAAGCCCCAAAACTTCGTCTTTATGCTCAGTCACATACGCAACAAAATCACTCGACTCGGTAATAAATTTTCCATTTACAGACGCAATAACATCACCATCCTCTAATCCGGCATTATAAGCAGGCTTGTCTTTAACCACACCGCTCACAATAATCCTCCTCTCAACATCCAAATCAATCAAAAGATCCTTCCTCACCCCATCCCTGTAAACAGTAATAGTCGCCTCATCCAAATCCTCTATTACACCTCTAAACTGCGGCAATGAGTAAATTTCCGTATCATTGATAGCAATCACAACATCATTGCTCCTAAGTCCGCCCCTATACGCATTCGACTCAAAATCAACTTCATGGATTCTCACTCTCGGGAAATAGAACATTTCTTTGAACGCAGCGCCAAGCACCGCCCCGCCGCTCTCCACCAACACATCGTAATCCCCCTGCGTCAAATTCGTCCAAAACAACTCGCCACCTCTCGCAACAACGTATTGCCCGACAGGGTTCGCCAAAATCTCGTCAACCTGCTCTATATCAACCACCGAATCGCCTTCAAACCTAACAATGGAATCGCCGGGCAAAATCCCCATAAGAGAAGCTGAACTTCCAGGTTCAACACTTTCCACAACCGCCCCCTCTTGAAGCACTACGACTCCATTATCAACAGCAGGAAAAACATCATCGGAAACAAGTAAAGGCTGCATCCCGAAAGAAAATCCAATCGACAAAAGCACCCACGCCAAAACAAGATTCATAAACACCCCGGCAACCATAACCTTCGCCCGCGTTCTCATACTCCTGTTAGAAAAATTTTTGAGACTCCTTTTTGTCCCCGCCGCACCCGGCAAGGACGGGCCCTCCCCTTCCATTCCAAAAAGTTTAACAAAACCGCCAAAAGGTATCGCATTTATGGAATATAACGTCTCGCCCTTCTTCCGTCCCCAAATCCTGGGCGGAAACCCAATCCCAAATTCCTCCACCTTGATTCCCGACCTCTTTGCCGCAATGAAATGCCCAAGCTCATGGGCAAGCACAAGTATGGAAAAAACTATAATAAATAAAATAACCGTTACAAAAATACTCATGGAAATGGGGGGTTAACAGAGGGCCATGCCCTCTTAATTACACAGTCATTATTACACAGTCATTATGTCGCTCTCTTTCGCCTTTGCCGTCTCCTCAATTTCCTTATTCGCAGCATCGACAAACTCCTGTAATTTCTTTCCTTCAGAAAAAACATCATCCTCGGTCGCCTCATCGTTATCCTTCATCTTCTTTATTGCATTCAACGCATCCTGGCGGAAATTCCTCACAGAAATCTTCGCTTCCTCAGCAAGACTCCTAACTCTCTTCGCAACCTCGGTGCGACGTTCCTCAGTTAGAGGTGGCATATTCAAAATAATCGCAACACCATTGTTTACAGGATTTAATCCGATATTCGCCGCCACAATCCCCTTCTCGATAGCCGTCAACGCAGACCTATCCCAAGGTTGAATTGAAAGCGTCTTCGCTTCGGGAACCGAAATATTCGCCAAAGCCTTTAGCGGCTGCGTAGTCCCATACATCTCAACCATTACTCCCTCAACAAGCGCTGCGCTCGCCCTTCCAATCTGCAGTTTCTTGAACTCATCCTTCATATGAGTAATAGCGGCCTGGAATCCATTTTTCGCGGTAAGAATTAGATCGTCAGACATATTATTTAGGGTTAATTATAGTTCCGACCTTCTCCCCCTTGCAAGCTTTCTCAATAAGCCCAACTTTATTCAAATTAAAGACAAGCATCGGGAGGTTGCCTTCTTTGCAAAGCGATGCGCAAGACATATCCATTATCCCCAATTTCTTATCAATAACTTCATCGTAAGTTAGCTCGACAAACTTTTTCGCACTCTTAAATTTCACAGGATCCTTGTCATAAACATAATCGACCTTCGTCGCCTTCATAAGAACATCGCACTCCATCTCAAGCGCCCGCATCGCCGCAGCGCTGTCAGTCGTGAAGAATGGACTCCCCGTCCCCCCGCCAAAAATCACAACCTTGCCTTTCTTCAAATTTTTAAGCCCCATGCGGACAGTATAAGTTTTCATCGCCAGTTCGCACGGAAACGCAGTCAACGCCACGGCATCGCACCCAACCGCCTTCAAAACATCTTCAAAAGCCAAAGCGTTCATATTCGTTGCCATCATACCCATCGTATCGGAAGTGACACGATCAAGTTCATAACCGGACACAGCATTCGCATTCCGAGCACCCGCCTTGTTATCCTTATACCTCCAAATATTCCCGCCACCGATCACGATCCCAATCTCAACCCCCAAATCCCTCACTTTTTTTATTCTCCGCGCAAGCGAAACCAAGACCCCATAATCGATCCCCGACGAGAGCGAGCCTTTAAAAACCTCGCCCGACATCTTAAGAAGGATACGCTTATATTTAAGGTTAGCCATTTTAACTTCTTAAAATTAACCAGGTTGCGATAACTCCTATAATCAATCCGAACGCGAAAAGAAGCGGAAGTTTCTTGTCTCCGCGAGCTTCATCATGCGCATTTGCAAGATCAGTCAGCAAATTTGTGCTGATAATCACATCTTCATCGGCGTTTCTCTTCAAGATATCTTCGTATGTATGAGTCGCAACGAGCGTAATAAACTTGTCGAACTTAACCCTAACTTTCGAAGCCGGCCCATGCGAAACATCGCCGCCATCCCCAAAAGCCTCAAGCTTCGCAGCTTCGCGGTCGCTCACACGCTCAACCCTCCCCAACTCAAGATGATGAATTTTAAATTCCTCCTCCTCGGCCCCGCTCCCAACCTCTTTCAAGCCATCATCTTCAACTCCAGCAGATGAAAGAGCCGAAAAATCCGCGGAGTCGTCTCCGCCAAGCTTACTTAAATCAATTGTTGAATCGTCTTTGTTCTTCATAGGCTAAAATTTAACACAAGAGAGAGAGGAACTCAATAAAATGTAACAGTTTCATTTCAACCTCCTTCGAGCAACAATGGGAGATGGCAATTTGCCCCTACCCTTTGCCAGCTATGGCACAACCAACTCTCTCTTTCAAGTCGTCTACGAATTGTAGACAACTCAGTCCCATCAGGAACCGGCGATTTGAACTATCGACAACTTGTCGACAGTTAAATTTCAACCGTACGATTTTTTCGTACACTTAAATCCAAGACAGTCATGAGGATAGCCAAATTATACCCGTTACTCGCAATCCGTCGAATATGCACCCATCTCAAGAACTTTCTCCAATTTCGCGGTATCGTACACAGCTGCTTCTTTTTTATTAACCTTGTAATTCGAAACCTTCACTTTTGCCGATCCTTCAAAACATTCTACACTTGGATCTTCAAAAATTTCAGAATCATCCACTCCGAACGTTGTCTTAGCTGCCTCTTGATTTTCAAAACAGAACCATGATGCTCGCGGAAGTAAATCATCAGTTTCTTCATCCGCATAAAAACATAACATTTCTCCACGAATAGTATGTGGCTGAGATTCCCTGTATTCACCACTAACCGTAATAGTTCCTTCATAATAAACATACATTTCGTCTTCGTCGATTTTAGTCAACTGGTTCGTTTCCTCTTCATTCCCCTCCTCCGAAACCTCAGGCTCATTTAAACTTCCCCCATTTAATTCTAAGGTTGGCTCTACTACATCTCTCACCACCTGACATCCGATCGGATTTCCAGAGCCATCGCTATAGCCTGTTCCACAAGAATTTACGAAAAGAAGCCATTTTTGATTCATCATCGTCGGGTACATATCCCCGCCCACAGAACATTGATCAAAATCTTTCCTAACATCATCCAACGAAGCATATTCCATCCTGTTCGGCAATAATGTCGCTATAAAAGTATCATTTTCTTGACTAGCCTCATTGTATTTAAATTTATACATCGTTTTCGGAGTATTTTCGTAAGCTTCAACCAAAGTCTCTAAGTATCCAACTTCATGTACGGTTCCACATTCCGCCGCCATCGATTCCAATTGCTCAACTGTATAATCAAAAGTCCCCTCTTTCTTCGAGAATTCGACATCAACCCCTTCACTTGAATACAACAAAGGCTCTACAGCAACCTCCGGAACATCTTCGGCAACCTCCTCTGAAGCCTCCTCAGAGCTAGGCTCAGAACTAGGTTGAGCCTGATAATTCTGCCAGAAATACACACCTGCTCCGACCACAATCGCAGTCAGAAGAATCGTTAGAAATGTTTTCATGTTTGATTTTTCGTTAATGGTAAATTACAGCCCCCCAACTATACATCAACCAAACCTTCCGTCAAAATTTCCGCGCAGTAGCCCTAAGCCCAATTGCATTAGGTAGTGTTAACATAAAAAGCGTGATATAGTGTGGGCAATTTAACCCCTCACACTATGTACCAAATGCTCACAAGTGATCAGTTTAACTTGATTGCTCCAATGTTTCCGAAGCCAAGAAAGCCGGAAATAATTCCGTTACGAAAATGTTTGGATGCAATATGTTATGTTCTCAAAAGCGGATGCGGATGGAGACAGTTACCATATGACTATCGCGTAAAAGAAGGCGACTGGCATACAATTTATACTCGCTACAAAAGGTGGAGCGAGTCTGGGCTGCTTGGGAAAATTTTACGAAAACTGGAAGTGGAAGACATCCTTCAAGTCAGAATTGCTTTTTTGGATAGTACCAGTATAAGAGCTCATCAATGCGCGGCAGGAGCGCAGAAAAAAAGGGCGCTCAATCGTTAGGGCGATCTCGCGGTGGATACACTACAAAAATACACATGATTGGAGGATGCCCTGATCATGGAATGGGTTTTGTCTTATCTGCAGGAGAAAAAAGCGACTTCACAATTGGCAAGAAATTGATAGAAGAATTTCAATTTCCATCCACCGTGGAATATCTTGCAATGGACAAAGGCTATTCGGGAAGAGAAATGCTGAAAGCATGTTGGAACAAAAATATTGAGCCTGTTGTTCCGCCAAAATCCAATATGAAAAAGCCATGGGATTACAATCATATAATTTACCTTTACCGAAATGAAATTGAGAGGCTTTTTAATCGACTGAAAAACTTTCGAAGAATTGCTACCAGATACGACAAACTGGATATTGTATATAGCGGATTCGTTATGCTTGGAATGATAGTCCTTCTCTTAAAAGTTTTATGTTAACACGACCTAGTCTTCTCAACCTACTCTTTAACGCTAATTTTGTAACTATTTAGACCGACCTAACTTTTAATTATGGCAAATTCGCCATAATTAAAATATTGCCGAAATCTCAACAAATATGTCTTACACCCACAACGAAAATTTCTTCGTCAATTCATCCAAATCGCTTTTTTCTCCGAGCATGCAAATACCATAATATTCCAGTTCCGCTTCGCTACACGCCTGCTACATCTCCATCCCCATTCCACCACCATGTCCGCCACCGCCACACGTCCCGCCGCCACAACAACTCTTCTCTTCAGGTAAATCGCTCACGGCCCCGCCCATGGTCAAAAACAAAGCTGCAACAGAAGCCGCGTTCTTTAAAGCAAAGCGGGTAACTTTCTTAGGATCGATGATTCCGGCCTTCTGCAAATCGACATATTCGTCCTTCGCAGCATCGTAACCGTGCCATTCTTTCGCTTTCAAAACCTTATCAAGAACCTCAGCTCCATTCTTCCCGGCATTCTCAGCAATTTGAACCAACGGCCTGCTCAAAGCACTCTTAACAATCGCGATACCATTCATTTCATCGCTATCGCCCTTCAAACCTTCAAGAGAACTCATAGCGCGAAGAAGAGCAACTCCTCCACCAGGCACAATCCCCTCCTCCACAGCAGCCTTCGTAGCATTCAACGCGTCTTCAATCTTCAATTTCTTCTCCTTCAACTCAATTTCAGTCGCAGCTCCAACTTTGATCACTCCAACTCCACCTGCCAACTTCCCAAGACGTTCCTGCAATTTCTCCTTATCAAAATCTGACGTAGTTTTCGACAACAAAACCTTCAACTCATCGACACGAGCCTCAATCGTCTTCTTGTCGCCCTTGCCGCCAACGATTGTCGTAGTATCTTTATCGGAAACGACCCTGCGAGCTTCTCCGAGATGAGACGGCTCAGCGCCGTCAAGCTTGAGTCCAATCTCCTCGCTGATCACAGTCCCTCCTGTCAAAACAGCAATATCCTTGAGCATTTCCTTGCGTCGATCGCCGAAAGCCGGTGCCTTCACAGCCAAAACGCTGAAAGTCCCACGAAGTTTGTTCAAAACCAACGTAGCAAGCGCCTCGCCATCAATATCTTCAGCGACAATCACAAGCTCCTTTCTGCCGCTTTGCGCAACTTTTTCCAACAAAGGAAGTAAATCATGAATCGAAGAAATCTTCTTGTCGGTGATGAGAATTTTGACGTCATCGTACGAAGCCTCCATCCTCGACGGATCAGTAACAAAATATGGAGAAACATATCCGTTATCGAACTGCATTCCATCAACAACTTCTTTCTCAATTCCCATCGTCTGAGACTCTTCAACAGTGATTACTCCATCGTTACCGACGAGCTCCATCACATCAGCGATCAAATTGCCAACCTCTTCGTCCTGCGCGGAAATCGTCGCAACCTGCGCGATCCTCTCCTTGCTGTCGCCGATCTGGACAGCCATTTTCTCAAGGGCCTCTTCAAGAGCTTTCACAGCCTTATGAATTCCACCCTTCATTTGAACCGCGTTCGCGCCCTCCTTCAAATACTTCAACCCCTCGCCAATCATCGCTTCAGCCAAAATCGTCGCGGTCGTCGTACCATCTCCGGCAACGTCGTTGGTCTTTGTCGCAACTTCTTTCACCAGTTGCGCGCCCATATTCTCCTCATGATCTTTAAGTTCGATCTCCTTCGCGATCGTCACACCATCGTTGGTGATCAGAGGCGCGCCGTATTTTTTATCAAGAACTACGTTTCGACCCTTCGGCCCAAGCGTAACTTTCACAGAATCCGCAAGCGCAACAACGCCTTTGTAAAGTTTTTGTCTCGCATCGTCACCAAAAAGAATTTTTTTAGCCATAGTTTTTAAGTGGTTATAATTATTCAATCACAGCCAACACATCGCTCTCGTTCAAAACAAGCAACTCCTCTCCATCGACCTTCACTTCTGTAGGTCCGTACTTGGTGAAAAGAACCTTGTCGCCCTTCTTCACCTCCATCGCTCGTTTCTGTCCATTGTCGAGAACCTTGCCCGGGCCAACCGCAATAACTTCACCCTTCATCGGGCGCTCCTTATTTGCGGTCTCAGGAATAACTATCCCGCTTTTTGAGGTGATTTCTTCCTCTATCGCTTTGACCACAATGTGATCAGAAGTTGGTCTTAGTTTTGCCATCGCATATTTTGGTTAAGAATCTTAAAATTAGCACCCCGTATTATAGAGTGCTAATTTTTGAAGTCAAGAGTTAGATTTGCGCTATTCCGCGAACGCCTCACTTCTCGTCTCCCTGATCACATTAACTTTGACAGGTCCCGGATGCTGTAGATCGTACTCAATCTTTCGAGCAATCGCGTGAGACAACTTAACAGCTCCAAGATCATCAATCTCCGTCGGCTTCACGAAAATTCTCACTTCAGTACCGGCCTGAACAGCAAACGTCTTTTCGACTCCCGCAAAATCATTGCAGACATTCTCAAGCTCATTAAGCCTTCTAATATATGAATCAAGATTGTCTTTGTTCGCACCAGGACGAGCGTTACTAATCTGGTTAGCAGCGTAAACAATCTGCGCCTCGAGCGTCTCAGGCTCAGGATCACCATGATGCGCCGCAATCGCGTGGATAACTTCTTTCGGGAACCCAAATTTTGCAGCAATATCCGCACCGATTTTAGAATGATGGCCAGGAATTTCATGATCAACAGCCTTTCCAATATCATGCAGCAACGCAGCCCTCTTACAAACTGAAACATCAGCCCCAAGTTCCTCCGCAAGATTCGCGGCAATGAAGCAAACTTCCATACTGTGTTTGAGAGCATTTTGTCCGTGAGTAACTCTGAATTTCAATCGCCCCAAAATCTTCACAAGATTTGGATGGAAACCTGTAACTCCACACTCAAGAACCGCCTTTTCACCAAGCTCTTTAATCAAAATATTGACCTCATCTTTCACTTTTTCAACAGTTTCCTCAATTCTCGCAGGATGGATTCGTCCGTCTTCAATCAATCTTTCAAGAGTGATTTTCGCGATATAACGTCGAACCAAATCAAACCCGGAAATAACGATAGATCCGGGAGTATCGTCAACGATAACGTCGATACCGGTAATCTGTTCAAAAGTATTAATGTTGCGTCCTTCACGACCAATGATGCGTCCTTTCATTTCGTCATTCGGCAGGTTCACGATAGTCGCGGTCGACTCCGATGCAGTCTCAGCCGCATATCTCTGTACAGCCTCGGCAATAATAAACTTCGCCCTTTGGTCAGCCTCTTTTTTCAATTCCGCCTCAGCTTTCTTAATAGTTATAACTATATCAGCCTTCGCATCCTCCTCGACCTTTCTCAGCAAAACATCCTTTGCCTCCTCTTTTGACATCCCGGCAATCTTCTCCAATTGAGCCTCCTGCATCTTAAAAATCGCCTCTACTTCCTCACGAAGCTTTTTCACAGAACCGACCTTGTCTTCAAGTTCGGCTTTCAACTTTTCCGCTTTCTCAGATTTCTCATCCAAAATCTGCTCTTTCTTAACCAAACGTTCTTCGACTTTGGTCAATTGTTCACGCCTGCTATGTTCCTCTTTTTTAACCTCATCCTGAAGCTTGAAGGCTTCATTTTTCGCCTCATAAACCATTTCGTTAGCCTTGGTTTTTGCGTCAGTCAAAACCTTGTCCGCCTTCGCATCCAAGTCCTTGTTTTTCTCGTCCACAATCTGTTTTCGGTAATAATACCCTCCATATCCTCCTGCCGCCAATGCGACGACAGCGATAATTACTGCAATCAGTGTCATTTTTTTGTTGATTTAAAAAATACTCTTTAAGTCAGCCCGTAAGACTCATAAGACCTAAGAAGAGAAGATTTCACCACCAAACATCTTGAAACACACACGCCCCCCTCTAATTTTTAACTATTTTAATGATGTTTATTATGTTTGTACTACACGTGGGAATCTCTTTCTTAAATCTTCATAACTTCAGGCCAACTCACGCACTCGAAGCGAATTTTTCCGCCGAAGCGAATTTCTTCACCCGCAAGTGCAGCGCCACTTTACTTCACGCACCGACATAAAGTCAAGCTTCGCCAGGCACAGCCCCAGGCACCTTCGGTTGTCTTTCACTTTTTAACCGCTCACCAACAAGACGAACCGTATTCCGAATAAGAACAGCGACATCAGGCTCATCAGCAACGGCATATTCATTCGCCCTCACCAACAGCCACCCCCAAAACATACTCAAATCAACATCATTACGTAAAGTAGCAGCAAAAAAGTAAACTTGATCACAAAAAGATCCACGATCCACAAATAAACAAGGTGGTTTCATTAATTTATCCATCTCACAAACAGCCCTCTCAAAACACTGCTCATCACCATCCAAACCCCCCTTATCACGATCTCTCCCAAACCCCTCCGCCAATGACTGCGCCAAAATTGTGTCTATATCTTTACTTCTATCCATGCGGGAATTATAAGCGAATAATTGGAATTGTCAATCCTGACAGCCTTCGCAGCCTCAAGGCAGATTCTTCAAGGGCATTAAAGGAAAATTTAAGAAAAATGTAAGGAAAAATTTAAGAATATTTAAGGAATATTTAAGGTCGGGGCTGTAGGATAAAAGGCACGGAAGAAAAAGTAACGTAAACACAACATGCCAAGAAGACACACTCAATTCGAGAAAGGAAAACACTACCACATAACCAACCTGGGATTAGCGAAAAAGAAAATTTTTTATGACAGCAATGATTACGAATGGTTCTTAAACCGCATGCAAACCTATAAGAAAAAATACAACATAGACATTTCGTGTTACTGCCTAATGCCAAATCACTTCCATCTAATAGCAAACCAAACCGAAAACGCGGGTTTATTCAAATTTATATGGACACTAGAATTCTCCTACGCAAAACATTTCAACTCCAAATGGAACAGAAAAGGACAATTGTTTGGGAAAAGATACTTCCCAAAACCAATAGAAGATCAGGAACAATTAATAAATACCATCCAATATATAATTAACAACCCAGTTAGAGCAGGGTTAGTAAAAAGCCCAGAGGAATGGCCATACCTGTCATTCAACTTGCCAAAAATTTCCCAGACTAAATTGGACAATTTTCCCCGGGGAAAATTTAACAGGTTAGAACTTACAGGTTAGAAGGTTTCCCCGGGGAAAAGCGACCGGATTTCCCCGGGGAAAATTTAACAGGTTAGCATTTACAGGTTAAGAGCTTTCCTCGGGAAAAACCGAAAAAAACACCCCCACATGATAAGAATCACCGAAATCCTCCCAAACCCGGAAGGCAAAGACGGAAACAACGAATGGATCGAGCTAACAAATCTCGGGAAACAACCCGTAAACCTCGAAAATTACACCCTCGACGACATCCTCGAAGGAGGCAGCAAACCGTACACATTTCCCGCACAAAACATGGCCAATACGCTCCTCCAACCAAACCAGGCAGTCGCCTTCTACAAATCCCAAACAAAACTCAACCTAAACAACTCAGAAGACGAAGTCCATCTGTTTTCACCAACCCAAGCCCCCGTAGACCAAATAAGTTACGGCAAATCCGAAGAAGGAGCATCGTACGCGCTAACAACAATCCTGACAAACAAAGGGGAGAAATCAACATATAGATGGACAGCCCCAACCCCGAACAAAGAAAATAAATCCCTTTACTCATTCGAAGGAACAATCACTTCGCCACCTGAAATAAAAAGTGATTTTTCATTCGAATTCCAGCCCGCCCAATCTCAAGCCGCCACCCCAACCCCAATCCTCACGATCACCTTCACTGAAGAAACCCTAGACTTCGAAACCGCGAAAATCATCTTCCAGCCGCAAACAAAGGCCAAACTTTTAACCTCAAAAATCTCAAATTCGAAATTTTCCCTTGTCGACTACAAAATCGAAAAGCAAACTGCCGCCATAACCACCACCACGGACAGCCCGGCCAACACCCCCCAGTCACAGCAACTCCCAACCCTCGTATTCCCAATTCTAATCACCATCCTCATTCTCCTTATTTTCGCCCTCAAATTGAAAAAGAAAAAAACCTGAGTATAATTCAAGGCATGCAACCAACCATTATAGTAGCGTTCCTCGCAGGAATAGTATCCGTATTCTCCCCGTGTATCCTGCCAATCATCCCGGGATATTTCGCATTCATGAGCGGCCAAAGCAGACAAAATAAAACAACTCTCCTCCACGCAGTCCTCTTCACTCTCGGATTTTCCATCGTCTTCATAACGTTCGGAGCAGTGATCGGGTCGCTCGGCCAATTTCTTGTAATCCACAAAAGAGCGCTAGAAATAATCGGAGGCATCATAATAATCCTCTTCGCAATCCAACTCTCCGGCCTCCTGTATAAAATACCGTTCTTCAGATTCTTATTAAAAGAAAAACGCTTCGGCCTCGGCTTCGGCTCAAGCTCCAGCCACAGTGCCGGCCTAGCAAGCTCCACCGGCCTCCTAAAATCACTATTGGCAGGAATCGTGTTCGCATTCGGCTACAGCCCATGCTATGGGCCAATTCTAGGAAGCATTTTCACGCTGGCACTTGCAGAAACAAGTTTCAACAAAGGAATTTTACTTTTTGGAGCGTATGCACTCGGGATGGCCTTGACGTTCGTCACAATTGCAATTCTCGCCTCAAAAGCCTCAAATGCAGTAAACAAAACTAAAAAATTCAGCAAATACTTCGGAATAATAATGAGCATTTTCCTCCTGCTTCTCGGAATCAGCATGCTCTCGGGAAACACCAGCTATCTTGCAAACTTGATCAACAACATGTATACAGAATTCAATCTTAACATTTTCTAATTTTCATATTATGGCAAAGAAAAAAACAACTTTATGGGCTATGCTTCCTATAGGATTGGGCTTATTCATTGTAGGCTTCGCCGCCGGCAATCTAACTGACACCTGCAAAGCCGACGACTGCAAAGATCTTCAAGCAAACGTGGCCGGCTCGACAGACACCCCGGCAGACACCCCGGCGGACACCACGGCTGACACCCCGGCAGACCCAATAGAATCTATAACAGAATCAGAAGAAGGAGCTTACTACTACCTTGGCGCAGAAGACGCTCCGGTAACAATAATCGAATACACAGATTACCAATGCCCATTCTGCCAACGATATTATTTCAACACTTTTAACAAAATCAAAGAACAATACATAGCCACCGGGAAAGTCAGATACACAGTCAAAGATTTGGCTTTAAGTTTTCATCCAAAATCACGCCCGGCAGCATACGCGGCAAGATGCGCAGGAGAACAAGATAAATATTGGGGCATGCACGAAAAGATTTTCACCTACCAAAATCAATGGGCATACGCGGATAACACAGAAGTAGTTTTCTATCAATACGCATCGGAGCTAGATCTAGATTTGGAGGAATTTACAGCTTGCTTTGCCTTAGGTTCGGAGAAATTCGACAAACAAATCGACTCAGACATTTTTGAAGCATCAATGAAGGGAATCTCAGGAACTCCAAGCTTCACAATAAACGACCAAGTAATCATAGGCGCACAACCATTCGAAGCATTCGCAAGTTTGATCGAGCAGTAAGCCCCGCCTGCGGCGGGTCCTATTTTATAACACCTCCATAAACGAGCGTGTCGTATACCATCTGAACAAATTCAGCTCTGGTCATTTCGGTGCCCGGCAAGAATAACGACCCGGTAACTACATTCCCATCCTTCGCTATCTTCGCATATTTGGCATACCAAGCCGTAATTTCAACATCCCCGTAAGGCTTCGCTGAAACCGCATCGGGAACAGTAATCTCAACCCCAACTATCGAATTCACAGCGTCGATCGTAATCTTCAAACACTCAGCTTTATTAACAGCCTGCCCGGGCTTATAAGACCCATCCGAATAACCGTCGACCCATCCACTTGCCTTCGCATAACAAACATAAGGGGCATACCACTGATTGGTCGCGTCGGTAAAACAATTTTCATAAACACCGCCAGTAAAATTAACATCAACCACACTCGTCAAAACAGTCAAAAGCTCAGCTCTATTTATAAGTTGATCGGGCCTAAAGGTATCGTCCTCATAACCGGCAATCCATCCCTGCTGTTTGAAATACGCAATAGCAACAGCATTTGGGTAACTCCCCAATACATCGGCAAAAATCTCCTCACCGGAATAAGCCTCAAAAGTATAAAGATCAGGATTGATCGGCGCCCCATTCGAAGCATCCGTAACCAAGACTCCATCACGAACAACAGAAGCATACATACTGTCCACATACTCGCTCAACGACGCATTAAAAGACAAAATTCCATACAAAGAGAACCCCGCAAAAAGGAAAAGAACACCCAGAAACGGGAGCTGCTCAATTTTTACTTTCGGAAGTTTTTTTTCAGCCATAGCAATAAAATTAAAAAATACAAAAAATAAAAAATTATTTATTTAAAACATTTTTATATTCAAGCTCATACACATGAAGAAGAGTTAAAAAAAGAACAAGAATCAAAGGCCCAAACACAAGTCCCTTCAACCCCAAAGTAGAGATTCCCCCTAAAACAACAAAGAAAGTCATAAGCGGATACATGTTAGATTTTTCTCCTATCAAGTAAGGCCGGACCACATTATCGATCGTTCCGACAAGAAATACCCCCCATAAAACCAGGAAAATCCCACCGGAGTAATTGCCCAACAAGAAAATAATCAAAGCCGCGGGCAACCATATAACTCCAGTTCCGATCAATGGAATCATCGAAAACAAACCAGTAGCCGCCCCCCAAAACACAGGATTGGATATTCCCGCTATCGAATATCCGATACCAGCAACAGTTCCCTGAATTATCGCAGTCAAAAATACACCAAACGCAATCGCCCTAACCGTATCATGAATCCTGACCACAATTTGATTTTCATACTTCTTGGGAAGCGGACTTAAGACAACCAACCTATCCACAAGCTTGTCTCCATCCTTAAACAAGTAAAACATCGTGAACAACATAATTACAAAGCTCACAATCACCCACCCGACATTCTTCGCAATCTCCGCGCTCTGCGTAACAAGGAAAGAACTCACATTTTTTGCGGCGTCCACAACCACCTCCTTGATATCAAGCTTGTCTAAATCAACAATCGGCTCCAATTTCACCTTAAAATCATAAAGCCAGCCACCTTGCTCCCACTTAAACAACGAATCAAAAGCTCCCGAAGATATCTTCTGTTGGACAGTATCGTACATATCAATCCCCTCACGAGTCAGCAAAATAACAAACCCTGCCAGCGGAACAATAATTACAAGAGTAACCAACAAACACATCAAAACAGAGGAGATTCTGGCATGTCCCCTGAAAGAGGCCAAAACCTTCCGATAAATACCATAAGAAAGCACGGTCAAAACAGCCGCAAGAATCAAGGTCGTGAAGAAAGGTTCTATCACCATGTACAACAGATACAAACCACCGATAATCGACGCTATCAAAAAATACCCGGGCAACCGATTCACGATCATAGATTGTTCTTTTGCAAGCTCGGCACTAGATACGACAATCGACCTAGCGCTCGACCTGGCGCTCGACCCGGCGCTCGACCCGGCGCTCGACCCGGCGCTCGACCCGGCGCTCGACCCGGCTTTTTTATACTTGGCAGCACCGGAGCCACCTTTCTTACCGGAAAGGGACCTGACCAAAGACTTAAATATTTTTTTCATAGGGAATTGGGAAAAAGGTTATTTCCCCAGAGTTATAACACACGGCACAAGTTTTGTGAATTTATTTTAATCTAAATGGATTAAAATTCGTCCCCCTATCGTACACATCAACACCCTCACTCCTCTTCAGGAATCCAACAATCGCATACGTCACAGGCGTAAACAGAACCTCAACTCCAACCTTAAAAATATAATTACTCACAATAATCGTTAAAAGCATTTGCGGTGTCGCCCACTCCGCCCCATAAAACGCAATAAAAACAAAAAGCAAAGTATCAATTCCCTCACCAACTAAAGTCGACCCAATCGTCCTAATCCAAAGATGCCGCCCACTCATCCAAATTTTCATTTTCGCCAAAATATATGAATTTGAGAACTCGCCAGCCGCATACGCAATCACGCTCGCGACTACAATCCGAGGAGTCCATCCAAGAATCGCCATATACGCCTCTTGCCCGGTCCAACCTGTGGAAGCCGGCAAAGCACCAACTATCATGAACACCGCCCCCATTAATAGAGCCATTGCAAAACCCAGCCAAATCAACTTGCGAGTCCTTTTGTAGCCATAAACTTCAGTCAAAATATCCCCAAAAATGTAGCTCAACGGGAAAAGAATCGTTCCCCCATCAAAATCAAACGGCCCGAGAGCCAAGATTTTGCTCGAAGCAACATTCGAAATCAGAAGAACAGAAACGAATATGACAGCAATCGCGGTTAAGTGCTTGAACTCCTTTAAATGAAGTTTTTCTTCGACCCCAGCCGCAACCTGAGTTAGAACGTTCATAGAGTTTTTGTTAAGTTTAGTTAGTTTGCGCGTCTGGCCCCGCCGCTAACCCGCAGATGACCCGTCAACTTCAACCACCGGCCACTCGCTAGACAACCGAACCTTTAAGCGCTTGCGTGGAAACTTTTTCAAAGAAAGCACGCACGCACAGGATCCTAGCTCAGTTTAAGAAATTAAACAACCATTCTGCCGCCGCTTTTGCACCAATTGATCAATCTCAAATCTAGGATTAGTCTGATCTGGCTTTTCGCGCACCTTCCAAAACTTAGGTGCCAAATGCTCGTTCTCAATAAGCCCGCGATGCGCGAGATCATGGTGCCCCTCACACATACAAAAAATCCGATCCGGATCGTGAACCCCCACTCGCGCGAAACCATCAGCATGATGCAGTTCAGCAAATTTCCGCCCGCATCCGGGGAAAACACACTTACGATTATCTCTTTTTTTTACAAACCTCTTTATAGGCTCAGGTGTGTGCTTAGAAGTTGATGGCACAGCCTCAGGCTTGACCTCGTCCAGCTCCTTTTCGCGCAGTTTAAGAAACGCCACCATCACGTCCTCCCACTCACCGTCCCCTTTCAGCTTCTTCATCTGGTCCAAAATCGCCGGATCAAGCACCATCGTGACCGAAACTTTTCCAGGTTGGCCCGCCGCCCCGGGGCGGCCTGACTCGGAGTGACCACCTTTGACATAAACTTCCAATTCATTTCTAGTCATATTTCTTGCCTTTTCCGCCAATTCCTTCTCCGTTTCCTTAGTCGCAACAGTAGCCACAGGCCTCACCGCTAATATTCCTTTTTCCTGCGCGACCGCCATCAAGGCCGGCATGTTCTCAATTTTCCCCAAAATACGCAAACTCTCGTTGACCTGGTTATGACTTAGCCCGGCAATTTTCGCCGCATACTCATAAATACTACCAAACCCCTTCTTCGCCCAAACCTTATATCTATCGATCTCGGGCAAAAGAAGCATGCACCGCTTCGCCCACTCCTTCGCATTGCGCCCATATTCAGAAAACTCTCGATGCAGAGACTCCGTTTTTTCGTCAATTTTTTCCATATTTTTAAAGGTTAAAAAATAAAAAGTGACCGCCCGAACCACCCGGACCGCCCGAGCCAGCTACGCGCCAGCACCAAGCGACCACGAGCGGCCACGAGCAGCCAATTATACAATGAAATTTGAAATGGACTTTTACGTTCCGAACTCTATGAAAAACTGCCTCAATCCTAACACAAAAAAAGCCAAACCACCAGGTCAAAACGACGAAAAATAGCGAAATCGCAAAGACAAAAGCACAGAAATATTGCACGGTGAGCAAATACTCACCTTTTAGTCCACATTCAACGTCAAGTCGAAATCCGCAATCATCCACAAAATCTTTTTGCAAACAGACCAATTCAGAGATACAATCAGACCCCAAAGCACACAGGCCCCACCAATACATAACAACCCACACATATGTACATCGGCCTCACCGGATATATGGGGACAGGAAAAGGAGAAATAGTTAAAAAACTTGCGAACCAAGGCTATAAAACGATTTCCCTTTCCGATATTGTTCGTCAAGAAGCCGACAAACGAGGCCTGAAGCACACCAGAGAAAACCTTCAAGACGTCGGAAACGATTTAAGAAAAACATATGGCCCGGGAGTTTTGGGTCTCCGCATTCGCGACACAATAGAAAATGAAGAGGGGGCAACCTTCGGAACAGGCAAATGGGTTATCGACGGCATCAGAAACCCATACGAAGCTGCGGAAATAAAAAGACTTCCAAGAAGTTCTCTTCTCGCGGTAACTTCAAGCCTCACAACGATAACAAATCGTATCAAAACACGCCACCGACCTGGCGAGGAAAATTTAACAAAAGACGAAGTTTTCGAGCGACTTAAAAGAGAAAGCGGCATCGGCGAAGACGAAACCGGCCAACATGTCCAGAAATGTCTGGAAATGTCGGACTTTCTCATCATCAACGAAGGCTCCCTCTCTGAGCTAGACCGAAAACTCCAACACTTCACCAACCTTATGGTAGGCGGCGAACGCCCGACCTTCGATGAGATATTTATGGAAATCGCATACACTTGGGCAAAGCGCGCCACATGTCTCCGCAGAAAAGTCGGAGCCGTCATTGCAAAAGACCAACAACAATTAACAGCAGGCTACAACGGCGCGCCCCGTGGCGTCCCCCACTGCGCCGAAGCCGGCGGCTGCCTGCGCGAACGCCTCAACGTCCCATCGGGGAAAAACGCGGAACTCTGCCGCGGGACCCACGCTGAACAAAACGCAATCACACAAGCCGCAAAACTCGGCATTAGCATCGACGGCGCCACTCTCTATTGCAACACATACCCATGTGTAATCTGCACAAAAATGATCCTAAACTCCGGAATCGTTCGCGTCGTCTACGACTGCGATTACGACGATCCACTTTCAAAAGACATCCTCTCACAGCAGGACAGAGTTGAATTAGTGAGATACGAGGGAAAAAAGTTTAAGGCGTAGTTTCTCCCCCAATTTGCCTCCACCACCACGACAATCTATAATGCCGTAGATCGCAAATCCAAAGATTCTTAATCTTTTTAAATGACGACCAAAATATTTAAACGCCTCCTCTCCCTCATCCCCTTCTCTCTTCTCTGCATCCTCGCCTTTCCACAAACAGCACTCGCCGTCCCACCGCCTGACTTCCTATTCAACCTAGGATCATCGCTAGCGCAAGTATTTTCAGTCGCGGCAATCTTCTTGTCAGCGATCTTCGGCATATCATACAAATTCATTCAAACAAGACTCGCCCTAATGCAATCAAAGAAAATACTGTTCATCGGAGTTTCAGTCATAGCGATTGTGGGAATCTCAATCGGCTCGGCATATTTATACGGCAACTACAAGCAAAACGCAGAATACCAAAAATGGCTGGAGGAAAGCCAAAAATACGCACAAATGCCGGGGGAACAGGAGCAGTATATTAAAGAAAACAAAATCAAAATCACTCCGATCACTACAACAAAAAAAGAGGAACAAGAACTCGACAAATTGAAAATCGGCGAGGCCCCGGGCGAGGCCCCGGGCGAGGCCCCGGGCGAGGCCCCGGGCGAAGCCCCGACAATTCAGGGTATTCAAGTAGCAGACAAGGCAGATATTGACGAATCGCTAAAAGACTCAAACACCAAATTCATCGAAGAATACTACAAAGCAATCGCAGACGGAGAATTTGAGAAAGCATACGAAACGTCAAAAAAATCTGTAAGCCTCGATACATTTAAAAGCTGGTATGTAAACACAACAAATATAACAGTCGACAAATTAGTCCGAATTGACGAAGCAACTTCCTCTCTCGAACTAACCTTATATGAGGGCAACTCATACATAAGATATGGAGTTTTGATGAAATTAAAATACAAAAATGGAGCCCCGGTACAAGTCGCAAGCTCAGACGTGAAAACTTTGGGCAAGGGTAGCATAGCGACAACCACAACACCATCAACGGCAGTCACGCCAGCCGATACCACTCCAGCAACTGGCACTACCACCACAGAAGAACCTGCCACGGAATCAACCTTCTTCTCCCAAAACAAAGATCAGCCCATAAGCATCAGTAATTCCAAATTCAAAGAAATCACAACAAGCGGCGAAGACAATTACATAGTTTTGGACGCACGCGAAGATTTGGAATACAGCTACGGCAATTTTCCAGGAAGCATTCACGTAAGATATGCGGATCTACAAGCCGGCGAATGGATTGGAATTCCGGATGACAAATTTGTATACGTACTCTGCTGGTCCGGTATTCGCGGCAAAGAGGTCTCGGAATTCCTCCGCACAAAAAATATTGTAGCTTCATACCTGGAAAACGGCGCAAACGGATGGGTGGACTTTGGCGGAACATGGGAAGGCTCAGTCAAATTCGGATTAATATACACAGAAGAAAGATACAAGAAAATTCACACAACCGAAGAAGTTAAACAACAGGTCGCCGAAGGAGTCATCCTGGTAGACTGCAGAGAACCATGGAAATTCGAGAACTGGCACATTGGAGCAAGCGTAAACATTCCAATCATGTACACACCAACAATAGATATCGACGATACTTTCGCCCAAGTCCCGGAAAATAGCACAGTGATCACGATTTGTGACGACTACGTCAATTGTTTCGACGCGAAAATAACAGGAGTGGAACTTGAAAATCGAGGTCACGCATTCTTAGGCCGATACAACAAACCCTGGGAATATGAATAATCCCGCCGCCAACACGGTCGCCAACGCAGCCACCAACACAATTGGCAGGAAAACCCTCAACCTCAACGACTTAATTGAGCTTGGACTCGCCGTCCCTAAATTCGAAGCAATTCCATCGGACATTGTCGTAAAAATCGCAAAATCTCAGGAAGAATTGGAAAATCTAGCAAAAAACCTTGCTGATCGCTTTGATGACTGTGAATTTCTCGCAGTCCGCTCAAGCGCTCTCATCGAGGACAGCGACAAAGAATCCCTCGCCGGACAATTCAAAACAATAATTGCTGTCCCGAAAAACGAACTTAATAAAGCAATCAGCGAAGTTATCGCCCACGCAGATAAATTCCTAAAAGGTAAATTGGAAAAATTCTCCATTATGATTCAAGAATACATAGAACCAGACACCGCCGGAGTAACATTCACAAGAAATCCATCGGGCGGAAGAGAAATGATTATAGAGCATCACAAAGGTCGTGGCGAAGACCTAGTCAGCGGCAAAATTAAACCTGAAAAAGCCCAACTTTACTGGACAACAAAAACACCCAAGGCTCCCCTGCCAAATTTTGCCGAATCAATCGAAGCCTTCAAGAAAATCGAGAAATTCTACTCTCATCCACAGGACATCGAATGGTGTATAAAAGATAAAAAATGGTACTTCCTACAAACCCGTCCAATCACAACCTTGACACAAAATGACTATGAACAAAGCCTGTACCTAGATGAAACTCTCCCTAAAAACACCACTTTTCTATATGAGAAGACTGAAATTTCTGAAATAGCCCCTCGCCCAACGCAAGTAACGCTAGATCTACTTGAAAAAGTGTACGAAATAGACGGCCCCATCGCCAAAGTCTACAGCAAGCACAAGATCAAATACGAGCCTAAAAAAATCCTAAAAATCATCGGCAACGAACTATTCGTGGACAGAGAAGAAGAACGAAAAAGTCTCTCGCCAAAAGGATTTTTCGGACTATTCAGAACCATCCGAAACGCATTCTATTTATACAGAATCCGCCTGGACAACTACGAAGAACTTTTCGAAGATCTTAAAGATGCAATCACGCCCACAAAGCCACACAAAACAATCCAAGAATCTCTCGAAACTCTCCTCAAAAATTACGAATTAGTCTTCGAAGTCAACCTCAAGACCGGCATCGCGATAAAAAAACTCGAGAACTTCACAAAAAAAGAAAAAATCCCGCTCTCTTCCCTCTTGAGTTTCGGCGACTTCGACGAATTCCAAAATCTCAAATTGAATATCAAAACTGACACCTTCAGGGGCAACACCATCGAAATCGCTGACGAAACTCCATTTATCAGGAATGAATGTGAAAAAGGCAAGAAACCGGAAGACGCGGTAAATTGGTGGAACAATCTCTCCCCATTCAAGAAGAAACTGTTTTCAAAGCCAATTCAAAACGCCGCAATCTACAATCGCCTACGAGAAATGAGCCGATGGCTGGTTGTAAAAAATATCAGTGACCTTCGTCGCCTCCTTCTCTCCCTCAACAAAAAAGATGTTTACTTCGCTACGCTCGAAGAACTAACAAACAGCACAGCAGGCACAGTAAAAGAAGACGTTTGCAAAAAAAGAGCCTCCCACCACGCATCATTCATAAAATTCACAATGCCAAAAATTCTAAGCGGCACCTTCCCAAAACAAACTCAAAAAAACATGGGAATCTCCCCCGGCATAGCACAAGGAATCCTTCTCACAGAAAAAAATCTCAACGACCCGGCTCATAAAAACTCTAGGGAACCTAGCAAAATCCTCCTAACAAAAATTCTTTCTCCGGAGCTGACAAAATATTTCGATCAAATAAAAGGCATCATCTCCGAACAAGGCGGGATGCTGTCGCACTTGGCAATCATCGCGAGAGAGCAAAAGCTGCCGATAGTTGTAACAAGCGGCAACTCAGCGGATTTCAAAGCAAAAGAAGGCGATAAAGTAGAGATAAACGGTGGATCGGGAGAAATAAAATCACACCTCAACACACCTCAACCACTAGTGTCCGGCAAACATTTTGAAAAATTGTGAAAAAAGCTCAAGTTGATTAGGATAAAGGTGATGAAACCAATCC
>Ga0265296_1001556_pt1 | contig 25933 bp, 25 predicted proteins | sample MunlanPumphouse1_FD_189073 | JGI IMG/M metagenome (GOLD analysis project Ga0265296, IMG submission 189073) | Groundwater microbial communities from a municipal landfill in Southern Ontario, Canada - Pumphouse #1 | ecosystem: Environmental > Aquatic > Deep subsurface > Groundwater | place... | reverse complement strand
GCTAATCGCATAAGCAGATTATTCTCATCTTCATTCCTGCCTACCGCAAGCCTGGAGTTTTTGCCTATACGGAAATGCCTACCCACCTTCAAAAGTTCAAGGTTTTCAAGATTCAATTCCTGATGCGCCAGAAGCTCCTTTAATCTCTTAGAAAAACATGGATCAGTCAATAAGCACCCTCCGGCTGGATTCGCGTATTTAGCAATGCCTAATTTCTTGGCTAATTGCATTTGCGGCTTGCGCATTCTGCCGTTAAAATCCAGAAGCCTTGCTCTCTCTACCCATCCCTCTCTTTCCGGTAAACTGGGGCTGAAAAACTTAGCAGATAACGGCCGCAGCAAAAGATCATCAAGGCCGCTATTCTGTTTAATTAACCGCAAGGCCTGCTTATTCTGAGACATCGGCCGCTGCCCGAGCACCTCACCGGTAATAATAAACCTGGCCCCAAGCCGAACCATACATTCTCTGGCTTTGGTAAACATAAGGATCTTGCAGTCGATACAGGGGTTCATGTTCGAGCCAAAGCCATAACGCGGGCCCTGGATAAGCCCGAGAAACTCAGCTCCTAAATCAACCTCAATTATTTTTATGCCGATATCCGGAAGGCTTGTTTTTATATCCAGCTTGCAGAAAGGAATTTTAAAATGCAGCCCGATTACCTCCAGGCCCTGCTCTTTGATGAGCCTTGCCGCCAATAAACTATCCAGGCCTCCGGAAACCAAAGCCAATGCTTTTATTTTCATGAAAAATACTAAGTGTTTTAACTAACCCGGTAAGAAATTCTTTGCTAATGCCATAAGTGCTATTCCCAGCAAAAAGGCAAAAAAAGCGGCGGTTGAGCGCTTAAGATCATTCTCCTTATGAAGCTCAGGAATAAGATCGCTGGTGGCAATATAAATAAACCCTCCGGCAGTAAGCGGCAGGATAAAATTTGAAAAGTTCCTGGTAAGGTCGGTTATAAAATAGCCTGCTATCGCACCAATCATAGCCATAAGCGCCGAGGCGAAGTTAAATAGAAGCGCCTTCTTTTTGGTAAATCCGCCGTAGATTAATACGGCAAAATCCCCCAGCTCCTGGGGAATCTCATGCAGGATAATTGCCAGGGTAGTCACCAGGCCAAGTTTTAATGAAACCATAAAACTTGCGGCAATTACCATGCCGTCGATAAAGTTATGGAACCCGTCCCCCACCAGGTTTAAGTAGGTGAAGGCGTGGGTTTTGCAGGAGCCCTCCTCATGGCAATGCCGCCAATGCAAGTATCTTTCCATAAGGAAAAAAAGGACAATTCCTAAGATGAGGTAGTAAAATACTGTGGTGCTCTTATTATTTTCTAAACATTCCGGAAGTATATGCAGAAAGGCGCTGCCGATAAGCGCGCCTGCGGAGAAGCCGATCAGGCAAAAAAGAATCTTATGCAGCAGGTTATCCTTTATGGAGAGGGTAAAAATGCCCACCAAGGATATCAGGCTAACTAAGAATGTACTGGCTAAAATCCAGAATAAAACCATATGCAGGAGCTTAACCTAAACAGGGTTTTCTGCCTTTATTGGCTTTCTTGGAACGCCAGTTGAGTTTTCCTCTACGTTTTCTTTTTCCCATATTAATATTTGTAATACTCCAATGGCACATTCTGCGCGACATAGCGCGTTGCCTCAATCAAGCAATCATAAATTACCTTGCCCATGGGTTTACCCGCATAGGCGCTTAAGGCTGCCTTAAAAACCATGCCTCGGGGGACTTTTGTTTTCCTACCGGGGCTCTGTGCTGCCCGGCTCTGAATATCCCTGCCGCTTATTACGCCTGAGCGGGCTCGGTCGATAATACGCAGGCCCAACTGCATATTTGCTTTGCTTAAAGGGGGGCCTGATAAACCACCCATAAAGCTGCTTGAAGAAGATCCGCCTCCGCCTACTCCGGATTTACCGCCTGAACTTTCCGGCACAAAGTCATTGATCTGCACGCTGATGATAAGATCCGCTTCCTGCTGGGCAACTATCAAAAAACGATGAGTATTGTTTAAACTGCTGATGAAGGCATCCTTTAAAGCCGACCCTATCTCCGCGTTAACCCCGGAGGTCTTTAATTCAAAATCGCCGACTGTGATCTTAGCCTTAGACCCAAGGTAGCGGCCTAAGGGCTGGCCTGTCAGGCTCTTATCCAGCTGCGCATGCGGCTTTGTCGAAAAACACCCTGTTACAGACAACAACATAAGCGTGCAGACAAATAACCTGGAATTTATTTTCACCTTGCTTTTTACTATATTACCGATTAATCTGGCTGTCAAGTAAAACTCCCCTAAAGCAAAACGGAGAGACCGCTGATTTCATGGATTATCTTAAACGGGCGCTCTTTCTTAATCTCGGATAAACTGCTTGAGCCGGTGGTCACAATCACTGTCTTAATACCCGCCCTTCTTCCGACTTGAGCATCAATAACCATATCCCCTGCATACAAAACCTGGGATTTCTTAACCGCAAACCTACTGATTGTCTCATTCAATATTTCCGGATCCGGCTTGCCGCGCTTTAATTTATCGGCACAAAGCACATAATCAAAAAACTCTATTATACGCAGGTGCCTTAATAAAATAAGAGAAAATTTACCCGGCCGGTTACTGGCCACCGCTAATTTATAACCTTTATCTTTAAGTTTCCGCAAAAGAGGCCTGACCTGCGGGTAAAGCCGCGACTGTTTAAGCAGGCTATGCTCATGATGCCTGCGATAAAGAGATAAAGCGAGCTCTAAATCACGCTCTCCCACATACGGCTTAAGCAGATTTGCGTCTCCCCAGCCCACTGCCCGGCGGATAAGGCCTGCGCTTTTAGGTTTTAACCCCAGCCTGCGCATCACATAGTTAAAGCTGCTGTTTATGGCCGCATAAGCGTCAACCAGGGTGCCATCCAAATCAAAAATAACCAGCTTTATATTTTGCATGAAGAAAATATAGGCAGGGCTATAAGGCCCTGCCTATCAAGATAATGCCGTTAATGCTAAGAATTATTGCCCTTGTTTTTCAACAGCCGGCGCCGGCGCCTGGATTACTGCTGTGGGTGATCCGGCAGTTGTTTCCGGCTGAACTGATACAGGAGTAGACATCTCCGGAGAACCACCTGGCTGCAATGCGTTGGTATCTGGCTGCGCAGGAACAGGGAGAAGGGCATCCGGCTTCTCAAGGCTTATGTTTTTAACAATGTTCTTATCCTCCGGGCCCGTCGCATAATCTACGCTCAGCGTATCTTTAACTTTTATCTCATCAAAACTCTTGATATTCTCATAGGTCGTTTTTTCATCAATAGTCAGGACAAGCTCCTTCTCCTGGTCGGTCTCATAATCAAGGTATTTTAAAGTAAGTGTCTTAGCCTGATTATCTAAATTTGTTACCTCTCCCCAGACCCATTGCGTGTTATTTTCATTCTGCATAGGAGCTGGCGCTAAGTCAGCAGGCATAGTAGAAGTTGCGGGAGCGCTAACCTCTGGCTCTTGCGCAAAAGCGATAAACGTAGTTATTGTAATAAGTAAGACAAGTACTCCCAATATTCTATTGAGTTTCATCTTAAGCCTCCTTTAATATTCTTAATAAAATTAGCACAGATTTTTCTCTTTGTCAAGGCTATCTGTGGCTTTGGCTTACCGGAAGCCAAACCACGGTCTCCTACCTGTAGAATGGGAGCAAAATGAGCGCCGCCATTACAATTAGCGTCGTAACCAGGCCTACGCTTAAGCCCACCCAGAACCAGGTAAGAAAACTTATCTTGACGCGCTTTTCCTTCTCCACGATTCCTATGGCTACAATATTTGCGGTCGAGCCGATAAGGGTAATATTGCCCCCCAGACAGCCGCCGAAAAGTAAGGCCCACCACAATGGCTGCAGGTTTATGTTCAAGCTCTGGAACCCCTGCACGATAGGAATAAAAGCCGCTACTAAGACTACATTATCCAGGATACTCGAGCCTATTGTGCTTACCCAAAGCATAGAAGAGATCAGGAGGTTAAGATTGTTACCGGTTGCCTGGAGCATATGTTTAGCGATAAAAACAGTTGCCCCGGTGTATTTCAATGTCCCTGCCTGCACAAATAAAAGCAGAAAGAAAAGCAACGTCCACCACTCTACGTCCTTTTCAATATATTTCCTGGCCTTATGATGTTGCCAGATCATGACTAAACCGCTGGCCACAAGCGGCACAACTAATAAAACAGTGTTGGGGGGCAGGCCCCAGGCTATCTCCATTCGGTGATGCAGGGATATAAAAACCAGCATTACCCCGAATATCCCCAAACTTACTTTCAGGTTCTTCTCCGGGGGCGCGGAGATAAGCCTGAGCAAGATCTCGTTAGCCCCCAGCCTTTCCATCTGCTCATCAAGGAACTTGATCGGCTTTCTATACCAGCATAAAAGAATAAAAATAGTAACCAGCAAACAGGCTGCGGCTAAAGGAAAAGCCTTAACGATAAAATCTTCAAAGGTCAGACCGGATTTTGAGGCAATCAGTATGCCGATGGGATTTCCCAGGACCGTGGCGGCAGAGCCGATATTTGTGGCTAAGACGGAGATTATAACAAACGGTACGGGATTAACTTCGAAGTAATCACAAACCTCCAGCACCGCAACAACCATAAAGATAATTGAGGTTACCTCATCAATGGTGCAGGCAAGCAAGGCGGATATGACTGCGATGGAAAAGACGAATTTCCTGCCGGTTAACCTGGGGATGCGCAGGATGAGGCTCACTATCCAGGAAAAAACCCCGCAGTCCTTAAGCAAGCCGATAATCACCATCATCCCGACAAGAAAAAGGATCACCTCCAGCGACGAGAATTCAATAACATGCTCTAAATCGATGGTTTTGGTCATTAACAATACGGATGTGCCGATGAAAGCAAAGCTGAGACGGAAATCCCAGAAGAAAAGAGTACCTAGGATGGATGCGGAAAATATGCCTATGGAAAGGGCCTGCTGCGGATTCATCCCCCAGGAATGGACCAAAACCCCCAGGGAAAAAGAAAACAGGGATAGAGAGAGCAGCTTAAAAAACAGGCTTTTCATTCCGGTCAATAAAGAGCTGCCTTAATACGTGAGTGGATTTTGCTATAAACAATTGCCGCAAAAATAACCTTTAATATGTCTCCTGGTATAAAGGGCAAAAAACCAAGCAAGAATGCCCGGCCTAACGAACAGGAAAGGCTGATCTTAAGCCAAAACATGCCGCAAAATAAAATTGCCAGGTCCGCAAATAACAGTTTAATAAAAACAGTCAACCATCCTTGTTTTGTTTCGGCAAATAACCCCCCGGCGAGAAAAGAGGCTAAAACAAAACCGGCAATATAACCTCCGGTAGGACCAAAAAGATAAAGGCTGCCGCTTCCTGCTCCTGTAAATACCTGAAAACCGACTAGGCCAAAAAGCATATAGAGGCCTTGCGTTAAAGACCCCAACCTCCTGCCCAAAAGGGACCCGGAAAGCAGAACAAAAAATGTCTGCAATGTAAACGGCACAGGGGTAAATGGTAGCGGTATGCGCACAAAAGCGGATAAAGCAGTCAGGATTACAAAAACCGTTACGGCTAAAACGCGGCAGATCCTTTTATCCCTGATAAACTCTCTCTTTATAATCGCTTCCATCTCTTTCTCCTTCACGCAAGTGAACACACCTCGCCCAATCGGAGGGGCGAGTGCGCGCCTTCTGCGTTACCAGCCTATCTGGTAAGATTGGGTATATTCCTGTTAAGGGGCTGGCTCAAAATTCTGGACCAGCCCCTTCTTCTTGACTTAAAACTATTCAATTATTCTTTAGCTATGGCTAAAGTAATCACGCCGGCTAAAATCAAGAACAAGCCGATACAGCCCTTAACGATCAAAAGAAGCGCTTTCCAATATTTCAAGATTGCCAGGCCGCCTAAAACCAAAAATAGTAAGCCTAAAACAACCTTAAAAAACGTGGATAACGTCTTCTTGGCGTCACAACATTTCTTCTCTTCCTGCGCCATTTGAACACCTCCTTTATTAACTAGGTTTACTCTTCCATCTGCGGTGGATCCAGCCCCACTCCGCGGGATATTTGCGTATATAAGACTCGATTATATCTGTCAGGGCCTGGATATTCATTAATATGGTATCCCGGGGATCCTTGCCTTCTCTTAACTCCAGTGCCGGCTCAAAGATTACCTTATGCCTGTCCCCGGGCTGCCAGATAATAAAACAGGGGACCAAGGCTGCCTTAGTCCGCTGCGCTAAAATTACCGGGCCGGTGGCAGTTGCCGCCTTCCTGCCGAAAAAATTTACAAATACTCCCCCGGTCCCAAAATTCTGATCAATGGGGATAAAAACCAGTTCATTATTACGCAAGGCAGCAATAGTGTTGTTCACGCATTCATTGCGCGGCTGGCTGTAAATAGTTTTTACCCCGAATTTCTCCCTTTTTTTAAGAAATATTTTCTCAACCCTGGCATCGTGCATCGGCCTCATGATGCCGCCTGCCTTATATCCATCGACCGCCAGCTTTCCCAAGAGAAGCGGAAAGTTACCGAAATGCGCGCTTATCAAGATCACTCCCCTCCCGGCTGCTAATGCCTTATCCAGGTTCTCCCTGCCTGCGATCTCCACCCGCTCTTTTAGAACAAGCGGTTTATCCATAAGGAACATAAGCTCAACGGCGCTCTTGGCCATATATATAAAACAGTCTTTGGCTATCCTTTCGATTTCTTGGCGGGATTTCTCCTTGCCAAAAGCAATGGTAAGGCTGTCTAAGGCGATCCTCCTTTGTTTTACCGCAAAGATAAAGGCCAGAGAGGCGATATTCCTGGCAAAGGAATAAAGATAATCCGCAGGAACAACCCTGACTATCAAAGAGCATATATTTAACCCCAGCCAGGCTAAAAAACGGCTTAAGCTTTTACGTATTTTTTTAGAGTCCATATTGGATTATAACAAAGCAGGCTCGAATTGCAAGAAAAATCAGAGCTTATAGCCGATCTTACGTAACAGGTTCTTACGCCAAGCGATATCTACCGCCTCTTCAACGCCTTTGGGCTGCAAGCCGTCAATAACACCCAATATCCCCCGTCCGCTTTGGCTTTGGGCAATAATTACTTCTGTGGGATTGGCAGTAGCGCAATATATATTGCATACTTCAGGAATATTCTTTATGGCATTTAGGACATTTACAGGATAGGCATCCTTAAGAAAGATAATAAAACTGTGGCCGCAGGCCACCTCCAGCGCATTTTTACAGGCCAGCTCCTTAAGAGCTGCATCATTGCCTTCGCTTCTTATCTTACATGCGCCCGAGGCTTCGGCAAAAGCCAATCCGAATTTTATCTGCGGGACATTGATCAAGGCTTCATATAAATCTTCCACTGTTTTAATAAAATTAGCCTGCCCTAATATGAAATTCAGATCATCGGGTTTATCTATTTTAACTGTTTTAAGCTCCAGCATATCCCCCTCCTTTTAATGAACGCATAACTTTATTGCCTCACTTAATCTTGACCTTACGAAAACCTGTCGCGTCAATAGGTAGGTTGCCGTGGTAGGCCTTAAGCGAGGTAAGCACGTAATCCGGCATCCCCAGGAATTTCAGCGGGATCTTTAAAATTAAAGAATTCCTGCCGAAATCTACCAGGATCCCGGGATCAGTGACTCTTTTCTTTGCGTTAAACACCTTACATTTATTTCCCGCGGTGATGATGCGTATTTTGGGCATTTCGGCAAAAGCAGTATTCTTGCTGTATCCGAAAATATAAAGCATTACCCCGAATCTGCCGCTAAGTTTTTTAGGCTTATCCAGGCGCACGATAAAATAATCATCTGCCTGGGCATAGCTAACCTGGCCTTTATCTTCTATCTTATCATCGTAACCGGGAGCCTCCGGTTCTTGCGACTCCCTAAACATCTCTGAAGCGCCAAAATAAGAGATGATCTTATCTTTCAATGTTAACTGGGGTTTTAATTGCAAAACAGGGTAATCGCCGAAGAGCTCATTTTCTCTGACGAAAGCAAATAGATAAAAGGCGCTGGATTGCGTCTGGCTTTTATAAAAAAGAGTGGCCCGGTATTTTTTGTCCAGCTCCCCAAAGCTTAAATCTGAACGCACCCAGTTGATCCGGGAATTGATGAATTTATCCGGCGGATACAGCTCCAGCTCCGGGTGGTAATGCCGCGGCTTGGGCCAGCCGACACAATGCACAAGATAAGGATAAACCTTGGACCTGGGGATCTGCCCTTCCAGGTCGCTTAAAGCTACCTGGAGGAACAGGTAAAGGGATTTATGGTCCACATTAACATCCGCCGGATGCGAAACGAATATTTTATCCGGCTTGTAATCCAAAATCTGCTTGACCAGGTCGCTTAAAATACTTTCCCCCTGGTAGGGGGTCCCGTAAGAAGGATTATCCTTGTACGGCACGCTGGATATACGGGTCAGCCGGTCGCGAAACGGCTTCTTATCCTGCCAATACCGGCTAAATATGTCAAAAGTTCCGAAATCAGGATATCCCAAGAATACAAGATCATTCTCGGATAGCCCTAAGGACTTCATCGCATTAACCGCCTCCCTCTGGCGCACCCTGCCCATATGCACAAACTCACCCTGGCGCACGGTTATTCTTTTTTCATAAACGATAAAAGCCACCTCATTATGGTCTCCATTGGTCAAATAGACTACTTTCACTTTAGCCCCTGCCTTAAGCGCCTGCTGGATAACCCCGGCACAGGCAATGGCCTCATCATCAGGGTGCGGGGCCAGAATGAGAACCCGTTCATTTTTCTTAAAGGGCTCTAAAGAAGGAAACGGTGGCCAGCGTACCGGATCAGGGTTTCTTAAGCTGGCGCAGCCGGCCAACAACGTAAATAACAAGAAAATCGGCAATATCTTTTTGGCCATGTTTTATATTCTATCATTCAGCCCGTTTTTAGTCGAGAAGATAATTTGTATTTGCAAAAGCCTGTAATTAATATACAATAATCTCATGGGAATTGATATGCGCAAACACTATCAGAAGATACGAAAAATCCTGCTTATTGTACTTGTCTTAAACTGGGCAGTGGCTTTAGCCAAGATCGTTTACGGCTTAAGCAGCCGCTGCTCCAGCATGACCGCCGACGGTTTTCATTCTTTATCCGACGGAACCTCCAATCTCATCGGCCTTTTGGGGATCCATTTTGCCTGCCAGCCGGTGGATAAGGACCATCCCTACGGCCATAAAAAATATGAGACCTTATTCTCCCTGGTGATCGCCGCCATGCTCTTTATTCTTTCTTTTAATCTGATAAAAGAGGGCTTAAGGCGCCTGCACCATCCGGTCTTACCTCAGGTTAACCTGGGCAGCTTCGCGGTAATACTTGTTACTTTAGCGGTAAATATCTGGGTAATGCGCTATGAATACAAAAAAGGCGCTGCCCTAAAGAGCGATATCCTGGTTTCTGATTCTCTGCACACCCGGGCAGATATCTTCACCTCATTATCGGTAATCGTATCCCTGCTTGCGATAAAATTGGGATTCCCCTTAATCGACCCGATAATTACAATGCTTATATCGCTGTTTATCGGCTTCTCTGCTTTTAAGATAATCCGGCAAAGCTCTGACGTGCTCTGCGATACAGCGGTGTTCCTGGATGATCAAAAGATTATGGATATTGTATTAAAAATAAAAGGGGTGCGCGCCTGCCATAAGATCCGCAGCCGCGGCAGGATCGATGATATTTATATTGACCTGCATGTGCAGGTTAACCCTGATATGCATATGGATGATGCCCACCAGATAAGCTACCGCATTGAAGATACGATCAAATCCCAGATCCCCGGGATAACTGATGTGGTAGTGCACATGGAACCCCGGGACAATTAGATATACTCAAGGGGATCCTGGGGAACCCCGTTTTTCCTGATTTCAAAATGCAGGTGCGGAAGGATGCCGTAAAACCTGGCATTGCCGGTCTTACCCACTCGCCCGATAACCTGACCCTGACGCACAGAATCATTTTTTCGCACCAAGATCTCTGATAGGTGTCCATAGATAGTGATGATATTATTCTTGTGCCGGATGATTACGTATTCGCCCATGCCCCGGTTCCGGGTAGCGCTGATTACCTTACCGGTTTTAGCGGCAAAGACAGGAACGCCGACATCCGCAAGGAGATCAATGCCTTTATGCATTCTCCTGCCGGAGCGGCTTGAGGCAAACAATCCATCCCCGCGGTTATCATTACGGATAACGATATCGCTTTTATATGCTACCGGACAGATAAAATGCTGCTTATCCAGCGAGGCTAAGCCCAAAAAAATAGAAACTGCCGCCAGGATCAGAATAATTAATAATATCTTTTTCATGTTTTCTTTTTTAAAGTTAATATTATAACATAGATGTCAAGGGCCAGGCAGAAAAGAATAAATATATCGCCGTAGCGGTTGTAAAAACTCTGCGTGCCAGACAAACAAATTTCCCGGCTGGCAAAACCCTTGACGAATATCTCTTTTCCTGCGGCATCCCGCACTACCGATAATATCCTCCCCCAGGGGTCAATAAACCCGGAGATCCCCGTGTTAGCTGAGCGGGCCAGATACACGCGGTTCTCTATTGTCCTGAATACTGAAGCGGAAAAATGCTGGTAAGGAGCGCTGCCTTCTTTATACCAGGCATCATTGGTAATATTCACTAAAAACTTCGCCCCTTTTTTTACAAACTCGCGGGATAATTCAGGGAAGAGGTCCTCAAAACAGATAAGCACGCCGAACTTAGCTGGCTCCTCAAAGACCGTATACTCTTGACCCGGCCGGATATCACCTATAGGAGCAATCGTTTGCAAAAATGGGAATGTTTTCTTAAACGGCACAAACTCTCCAAAAGGAACCAGGTGCAGCTTGTGGTAAGCCTTTGTCGGCTGGCCTGATTTATCAATAAATAAAGCGCTGTTAAAATAATCCTGCCCGGAACGCGAAACCGCCCCCACCAGCAGATCAATGTTCAGCATGCGGGCTAAAGAAAAAACCTGCTGGAATACCGCATCATTATCTCCTAAAATCCCCGGGGCAGATGCCTCGGGCCAAATAATCAACTCAGGTTTATCTTTGGCAGACTCAGAGGTCAGTTCTTTGTAGTTATTTAATATGAAATTGCGCGCCTGTATATCCCATTTTAGATCCTGCGGGATATTCCCCTGGATTACCGCGACCTTAACCGCTTCTTTAGCGGTTCGGCAGGCCGGACTGCTGCTTAACTTATAAAAACCGTAGATTAAACAAAGACCCAAAATTATTGCGCCATACAGGAGAATCTTTGCTTTTTGCTTCTTACGCCAGGATAAATAAAGCGCGGCATTAATCAACACGACTAGGAAGGAAACACCCCAGACGCCGGTTATATCAGCGATCTGGAGAACCGGCAAATTCTTGTATTGCGAAAACCCAATCAGTGCCCAGGGTAGGCCGGTGAACAGGTAACTACGCACATATTCAAGCAAAACCCAAGTAGAAGGAATAAAAAATAGGTCCGAGACCCGTAGTCCGGCGTTCCTAGTAGAAAACAAAGAACCAAAAATCCCGAAATACAAAGCCAGGTATAAAATTAAGATAATCGTGCCCAGGAGCGTAACATGCACCAACCAGTAAATAGTAAAACTCCAGAAGATAACTCCACAGATATACGCTAAAAAGAAACCTTGTAATCTGGATTTGTTACGCAAAGCAAGAAATAGCGGGAGAAAACCAAACCAGCTGGTTATCCAGAGTTTTCCGGATGAAAAAGGCAGGCTCAATAAAACCGCGGAAAAAACAGATAAGAATATATCTTTTGCTATAAACCTCTTCATTGCCCGCAGCACTTTTTATATTTCTTGCCCGAATGGCACGGACAGGGATCATTACGGCCGACTTTGGGCTGATGGGATTGCATGGGGCCGTGTGCCTGTTTCTTTGGAATAACTGCTGGTTCCGGGGCAACCTCTTGGCTAGCAGGAGCTTCGAATTTAGCTAATTGTGGATGCGAAAACTCCTTGGGCAGGAAACTAAAAACCCCGCGCAGTCTCTCCGGTTTAGCCGGCTGCAACTTAAAGATAGTCTCCACCGCTTCCTCCTCGATACCGGCGATCATCTGGCTAAACATTCCAAAGGCCTCGCGCTTATATTCAATCAAAGGGTCGCGCTGTCCGTAGGCGCGCAAGCCGATACCTTCACGCAGACTATCCATAGCGTAAAGATGATCTTTCCACTTTGCGTCAATTATCTGCAGGAAAACCATGCGTTCTAAATTACGCATTAAATCCGCCCCGATCTCCTGCTCTTTAAATTCGTACGCCTTAAGCAGCTCGCTTGACAACTGCTCTTTTATTCCCTGAATATCAAGGCCAGCAAACTTTTCCTGCTGCAGCGTAACACCGAACTTTAAGGCCGCAGAATTAATCAGGCCTGCGATATCTACCTCGGAAGAATTTCCCTGATGGTAAATTTGCAGGTAGCCTTCAACAAGTTTATAAATAATCTCGATGATATTTTCTTTTAAGGAAAACCCCTCCAGGATCTGCCGGCGCTGGCCATAGATGATCTCCCGCTGCTTGTTCATTACATTATCATATTCCAAAAGCTGCTTTCTGATCTCAAAGTTATGTTGTTCTACCCGGCGCTGGGCAATCTCAATGGACCCGGTGACCCAGGGATGTTCGATAACCTGACCTTCTTCCAAGCCTAATTTATCCATTAATCCTATGATCCTCTCTGAACCGAACAGCCGCATCAGGTCATCCCTTAACGAAACATAGAAACGCGAAGAACCCGGGTCACCCTGGCGGCCGCTTCTTCCGCGCAGCTGATTATCAATACGCCGCGCCTCATGCCGCTCTGTGCCCAAAATGTGCAAACCGCCTAACCCTACCACTTTATCATGCTCAAGCTGAACCTCTGACTTATACTTCTGGAAAATTGTCTTATATTCTTCGGCATAATTTTGATCCTCGGGGTTTAATTTCTGTTTTGCCACGCTCCTGGCGATGAACTCAGGATTCCCTCCTAAAAGTATATCCGTTCCGCGACCGGCCATATTCGTGGCGATAGTTACCCCTTTATACCTGCCGGCCTGGGCAATGATCTGCGCTTCCATCTCATGATATTTGGCATTTAATACTTGATGCGGTATACCGCGGCGCTTAAGCATTTCCGAGAGCTGTTCTGATTTATCGATAGTAATTGTGCCCACAAGCACCGGCTTTCCTGAATTATACAATTCAACGATCTCTTCAACTACCGCGCTAAACTTTTCTTTTTCAGTCTTATAAATGCGGTCAGGATAATTCTTGCGCACTAAAGGCCGGTTTGTGGGCAAGACAACCACATCCAGTTGATAAATACTTTTAAACTCATTGGCCTCGGTAAATGCGGTGCCGGTCATCCCGGCTAATTTCTCATACATGCGGAAATAATTCTGAAAAGTTATGGTTGCCAGGGTCTGGTTTTCCCGCTCAATCTTTAAGCCCTCTTTGGATTCCACTGCCTGGTGCAGGCCGTCTGACCAGCGCCTGCCGGGCATAAGCCTGCCGGTAAACTCGTCCACAATAATCACCTGGCCGTCTTTAACGACATAATCCACATCGCGCTCGAAAAATTCTTTGGCCCGTAAAGCCTGGATAGTGTGGTGCCGGTACTCAATACTCTCTAAGGTATGCAGTGTATCAACCCCCCAAAGCTTAGATGCCTTAAGCTCCCCTTCTTCGGTAAGGGCCACGGTTTGGGCCTTCTCATCCGCCACATAATCAAACCCTTTGCCTAAATCCACCCCTTTATATTTTGCGTCAATCTCATCATTCTCGGTTACCCGGCGGCCGTTTAACTGCTCGACTATTTTTTTGGCGGTGTAATATTTATCCGTGGATTCCTCCGCGGGCCCCGAGATAATCAGCGGGGTGCGCGCCTCATCGATTAAGATAGAATCAACTTCATCGACTATGGCGTAATAAAAAGGCCGCTGCGCCAGTTCATCTATCGAGTATTTCATATTATCGCGCAGATAATCAAAGCCAAACTCATTGTTCGTGCCGTAGGTTATATCGCAGGCATAGGCAAGCTTCCTTTCTTCATCCGACATATCATGCTGGATAGTGCCGACGGATAACCCTAGAAATTCATAGATCGGGCCCATCCATTCGCGGTCGCGCCGGGCCAGGTAATCATTAACCGTAATAATATGCACCCCCTTGCCCAACAAGGCATTCAGATAGGCGGCAAGGGTGGCAACTAAAGTTTTCCCTTCGCCGGTAGACATCTCCGCGATCCTGCCTTCATGCAAAATAATGCCTCCGGCAATCTGCACATCAAAATGCCTTAAGCCGATGGTACGGCGGCTTGCCTCCCTGACCACGGCAAAAGCCTCCGGCAGGAACCCGTCAAAGATCCTGTTACGGCAATTTTTTAGCTTCTCCTTTAATTTTTCTTTTTCTTCAGGCATGGCCACTGAAAGCATCGCCTGGTGCAACTCCTTTAACTCCTGAGTGAATTGTTCGGATTTCGCGCTTAAATGCCGCTTAAATTCATCTGTCTTGGCACGAAGCTCTGCGTCGGTAAGCGCCTGCATCCTGTTTTCATAAGAATTCACCAGATTAACGAGGCCGGCTAGCTCAACCATCTTATTCATCGAAGGACTGGGCATTTCAGAATGCAAAACTATATTTAGGCCTGGAAACTTTCTCCTGATGGCAGCCTGCTTATTATTAAGCATGGTTTTCTTGATCAACCTTAACACGAGCACCTCATGTTTTTATCTGGCGGAGTCCCTTTAATGTGCGCTGAATTTAAGAAAGGCTTCGATAAATTCATCCAAGCCTCCGTCTAAAACCTTGCTGCTGTCTGCGGTTTCAAGATCTGTGCGGTGATCCTTGACTAAATGGTAAGGATGCAGAACATAAGAACGGATCTGGCTGCCCCATTCGATCTTCTTCTTTTCCTGGCCCTGCTGTTTTAACTCTTCCTCTTTTTTCACTGCCTGGGCCTGGTAAAGGCGGCCTTTAAGTATTTTTAAAGCGGTCTGCTTGTTCTGATGCTGCGAACGTTCATTCTGGCACTGCGCGACAATCCCTGTGGGTATATGCGTGATCCTTACCGCCGAATCCGTGGTGTTGACGCTTTGGCCTCCCGCGCCTTTGGAACGAAATACATCAATGCGCAGCTCCTTCTCATCCAGTTGAATATCTAAATCCTCTTCGATCTCCGGGATCACGTCTACCGAGGCAAAAGAGGTATGCCTGCGCTTATTGGCATCAAAAGGAGAGATGCGCACCAACCGGTGCACCCCCCTCTCCGTCTTTAAATACCCGTAAGCATAATCCCCCTGGATCAAAACGGTAATATTTTTTATCCCTGCCTCTTCCCCGGGAAGGATATCGATTGTTTTTACCGTATAGCCGCGGCTTTGCGCAAAACGGCTGTACATCCTGAAGAGCATCCCCACCCAATCGCAGGACTCTGTGCCGCCTGCTCCGGCATTAATACTTAAGATCGCGCCATTCTTATCAAGCCGGCCCCCTAAGAGCACCTGAAACTCCAGCTTATCTATAATGCCAAGGAGGCTGTCGGTATTGCTCTTTAGATCCAGGAGCAACTCTTTATCATCCTCTTTAACCAGAGGAATAAGCTCCTTAAGCTCCTGGTATTTCTTATAAGCCAATTCCCAGGGCTCAACAATCGCCTTAAGAGCCTTTAATTCCCTGACTATTTTTGTAGAGTGTTCCGCGTTATCCCAGAACCCTGCGGCGGACATTTGGATGGATAAATAATCTGCTGCGAGCTTTTTATTTTCAACGTCAAAGATAACCTCTTAAATTTTCGATAGTTACCCCGATATCAAAAAGCTTCGATTTGATCTCTTCAAACATAGTTATCTCCTTATGATTTTCTTATTCCCTTAAGAGCAAGCATGAATTCGTCGCGGTTATCCGCGGCCAGCGCAGCATCCTCCTCGGTAATCTTGCCATCGCGCACCAACTTAATCAAAGACTGGGTGAATGACTGCATGCCGAATATCGCGCCCTCATCGATAAACTGGGGAATCTCCCAGATTTTTCCCTCACGGATCAGCCGGCTGATCGTAGGGGTCAGGAGCATAACCTCACAAGCAGGGACACGGCCCGTGCCGTCTTTGGTGGGCACCAGGCGCAAAGAGATTACCCCTTTAAGCAGGGTGGCCAGCTGATTCCTTACCTCTTGATGCTGGTGCGGCGGAAAAAGATTAATCAGTCTTTCCACGCTCTGCGAGGCATTGATGGTATGCAGGGTGCTTAAAACCAAAACCCCGGTTTCCGCGGCGGCCATAGCGCTTGAGACGGTTTCATAATCGCGGATATTGCCGATAAAAATTACATCCGGGCTCTGCAGGGTAAAGGCGCGCAGCGCGGAGGGATAAGAGGAGACATCAATGCCCAGCTCCCGCTGATTGATAATTGACTGTTTATCTTCAAAGGTAAACTCAATCGGCTCCTCGGCAGTTAAGATATGTTTTTTGGCATTATTATTAATATACTCGACCATGCTGGCGATAGTCCTGGATTTTCCGCTGCCCATACTGCCGGTCAAAAGCACAAGGCCGCGGGTCTCAAGGGACAGTTTTTTTAATATCTCGGCGGGAAGATTCAGTTCTTCAAATGCGGATATGTTATTACGCACATTCCTGATAACAATAGAGGGCCAATTCCTCTGCATAAATATGCTTACCCGGAAGCGGCGGGAGAGCTCATCTAAGTAAACGGCAAAATCCACATCCAGTTTACTTTTAAAAGCCTCGCGCTGCCTGGCATTAGTTAATTGCTCCATAGCAAGCATAACATCCTCTACGCTTAAAATCTTGTCATCTGCCGAGATGATCTTGCCATCAACCCTCAAGCGCGGTGTGCCCCCGGCCCGATAAAAAAGGTCCGAGGCGTCCCTATTTACCATCTCCTGCATTAATTTTTTTATATCCATCTTCTACCCTCCGGATTTATTTCTTGCAACAATTTTCTTAATTATAACACCTTATCTCCTTTAAGTGTAGGATTAAATTCCATGTACTTAGCAAGCATAAGTCTGGTTTGGGCGTCCAACGCGGGAGTAGAACCAAGAATCAATATTATGAATGGCACAAAAACCCACTCCAAAACCAGTATGACATTCTTAAACCAGCTAACCCCGCTAGGCCGCGCCGGCAAGATGGTGCGGCTTAAAAATATCCAGGTCAAACTGGTCAATAAGGTAAAATTAAAAAGCATCCCGGTAATCTTGGGCAAATTATAGGCAATGGACATCTGGCTAAAAAACGCCCCGCCAAAAAGTATGGGCAGAGGCCCAATAGCTACCAAAATAACCGCCCAGACCGCCCAGGAAACATGACTCTCCAAAAGATGGAATAATCTTCTCAATTTCTTAAACAGCGGGATATTCTTATTCTCCAGGAATCCGCCAGCCACAAACGGAAAATTCTCCACTCCCCAGGCCCACCTTCTCTTCTGTTTATACTGCACTGCCATGGTACGCCAGATATTGCTGGAATAAGCCACATCCATGGAAACGGTAATATACAGCGGAACCACACGGTAATCTCCATTATAATGCAGGAAGCCTTTCCAGTAAATCACAGAGTCATCGGAGATCATATTTGTCGGCCAGTAATTAACCTCAACCAGGGTCTTAAAGCTCATACTGTGGCTGGAGAAGGTAACAAACTTTTCAAGGCGCATACTCTCGATCATCTGGCAGAATGAACCGCTAATCTCAACTAACCTGGCAAAGGCCGGCGCCTGCCAGATATTGTTGTTATAAACCGGCATAGGCTGATAACTGGCCTGATGCGGCTTATCGGAAGTCAAGAAATGGTAACTCAGGCAACCAAAATACTCCGGGTCAACGCAGGTATCCGCGTCAAAACAGGAAAGGAGCACATGCTCGTAAGCAATACCTTGCGCATCTATATAATCTTTAGCAGCCTTAGCCGCCCAAGTGGCATTTGCGCCCTTAGTACGGCTTTCTCCCAAAAGGCCATCGGGGTGGAAGGTGGATAAGTACGCCCCAAATTTACCGTTAAACTCTTTTTCTAAAACTGCGGCATTGTGGCCGGCGGCCTTGTTCCTCTCTTCAAAAGCCATGACCACGATAATCTTTTTTTTCGGATAATGCGTTGCGTTCAAAGCCGCTAAAGAAGGGCGTAAAACCTCCAAGCCTTCATTATAAACCGGGAATATGACTAACTGGTACAGCTGGCTCCAGTCTTTGTATTTAGGCAAATTAAAACAACACTCCAGCCAGTCCTTGTTTTTCTGGCGGGAAAGACGGTGGTGCGCCATGATCAAAAGAGTGGTTAAATAAACCGTGCGGATAATCCAATAAAAATCAAAGGTAATGATAATGATGGAGCTGGCTACAGGATAAACAATAGACAATAAAATAAGCGAAATGATTATCCCCCAGGATAATCCTCCGGGGATAATCTCAAAAATACGCTTCAAAATTTTCGCCTTATTCATTTGGCTTTTTCTTCATCAGTCTCTCCAGCAAATAGAGGTCGGTGTTTAACTCCAGCCTGTAAAGGTTATTATAGACAACGCCATCAGGGCTTTTCTGGCTGTCGCTAAAATAAAGCGTGTCGCGTTTAGAGTCATAGTAGGATACCGTGCTTTCTTTGCTCAGCTCTACCAGGTTAACCGGCAAGGCGCGCGGCCTGGATTCAATTACCCCGATATGCTTATTGGTTACCACTATCAAATGGTAGCTGTCCGAATGCCAGAAAACCTGGATTATTTTCTCCTGCGGGTAATCCAGGATTACGGGAGAATCCGAATATTCATAATTATCCCTGGCATCAAAAAAGAGCACGGCAATCTGGCGGGGATTAAAAATAAACAGCTTGGCCTTATCCAAAGCAACCTCCCAACCCCGGATCCCCCCAAAATTTTCCGGGAGGCTTGCGATATCCTCAAAATTGCTTCCGTCTATGTTCGATCTGTAGACAACTCCGTTTTCCCGGTTAAGATAATAGATTACCCCCTTTTCGGCATCAAGGCGGAAAGAGGAAAACTTCTCCTGATTTAATTGCTCTAAATCCGGCCTTAAAGGAAAAAGGATAACCTTATCCATGCGGCTTACCTTGCCTTCCTCCACGCTAATCTCCCCTTTCCAGGGATAATGTTGCGCTAATTCCAATTTAACTTTATAGGCCCCGGGAACAAGCTCCTGAATACTGGCCGGGCTCTTCTCGGGGATTAGTTTATTATTAAGATATATACTGGCTCCTTCGGGCTGGGTCTTTACATAAATCAACCCGGTTTTTACAAATTTAAAAGTATGCGGATTGAATTTATACCCTAAAGCAAAGGAGAGGATGAGGGGCAGTCCCCCAAAAAATAAAAACAGGCTTAAATAAAACAAAAAACCCCTTACTCTTTGGAAAGTAAACATTTCGCCAGTTCTTTCTCCAGCTTCAATAAAAGCCTTTTTTGTTTTGACCCAAACACATACCCGCCTATTCTCTTATCATTCCTTATTACCCGGTGGCAGGGAATAATCAACGGGTAAGGATTACGCTTTAGAATCTGGCCCACTGCCCGAAAGGCCCGGCTAGAGCCCGCTTTTTGCGCCACCCATTTATAGCTACGCACCTGGCCCAAAGGAATGCCTGAAACTACCTTATAAACCCTGGCTGCGAATGATTTCATCTTCCGATTAACGCTTTCTTGCGCAATAGATGGTGGTAAGCCAACGCGAATCTATGCGCCTCATCACGCACCCGGCGGATTAAATTTAAGGCCGGGGCATCCTTGGGAAAATTCAACGGCCGGCCCCTGCCGCTTGCGTAAACATACTCCTTTTTTTTGGCAATGCCGGCTAAAGGAAGGTCGAGGTTCAATTTTTTAAGCTCTCCGGATGCGCTTAAAAGCTGGCCCTTGCCTCCATCAATAAGCAACAGGTCCGGTAGAGCCTGGCCTTCCCTGACAAGCCGAGTATAACGCCGGCGCACCACTTCAGCAAGCATTTTATAATCATCAATCCCCTGAAAACTTTTTATGCGGAAGCGACGGTAATTGTTCTTATCCGGGCTGCCGTAATAAAAGCTTACCATTGAACCGACAGCGTAATGCCCGGAGATATTAGAGATATCAAACCCCTCAATCCTCCGCGGAAGATTTTTTAAGCCCAGCCTCTTCTTTAAATCCCCTAATTCTCTCTCGCGGCTAAGGCCGCTTGGGCCGCAAGCTATTTCAGATAAAACTGCAATCTGGTCGCGCACCCTGGCTGCCGCCTCAAAATCCATGGCCCTGGATTTATCCCGCATAAGCTCAGTCAATTTCCGGATCAGCAGATCCGCCTTGCCTTCTAAAATCAAAACAATATTATCAATTACCCGGCCGTATTCTTTTTGGCTGATCCCTCCAATACAGGGAGCGGGGCAAAGATTGATCCTGTGATAAATGCAGCTCTTCTTAGGCATGCGTTTGCACGAACGGTACGCGAAACTACCCCGGATAATCTTAAGGGCATTTTTCAGAAGCCCAACATTGGTATACGGGCCGATCGCGTCATCTTTCCTGCGCGTGATATATATCGCGGGAAAATCCTCCCGGGAAATTTTTACAAAAGGAAAACTCTTATCATCCCGCAAAGAGACATTGTACCTGGGTTTAAGTTCGCGAATAAGGCTGGCTTCAAGCAACAAAGCCATATCTTCGCTAGGAGAAAGCTTAAGCTGGAGATCCCTGGTTTTTTGCATAAGAGCGGCGGTTTTACTTGCCAGGCCCGGGGACAGGTAACTAAGCAGGCGCTTTTTTAATGCCTTGGCCTTGCCTACATAAAGCACTCCTCCTGCGGCATCGCGCATCAGGTAAACACCCGGGCTATCCGGGGCAGATAAAATCTTTTCTTTTAAAGTTTCTTGGTATTCCATAATGGCTGTCTAATATTTTTTCGGGCCAGCCAGGCTGCAAGCTCTTTAAGCTCCCTGACCCCGAAAATAAAACAAAAAATTATATAGGAGAGCGCCCCGCAAAACAATGCCCAGCCGAGATTTAATGCCCGATTAACCAGGAAACATACGGCTGCCATGCAAAAGGCAGCAGCCAGCATACGCAAGAAAGCAGGTAATATTTTATGCCCCCCAAAACCACCCAGCTTGGCCTTAAGCATAAAAAACAAAAATAAAAACGAGATTATCCCTGAAATGGAGGTAGCCAGGGCAAGGCCCCCTATTTTAAGCGGAAACATCAAAGCCGCGTTAAGAACAATATTCATGATCAGGGCGAGAAAGGCAATCTTGGTGGGGGTAACCGTATCCTTAAGCGCGAAAAAACAGGATTGCAATATCTTTGTGCCTGCGTAGGCGCATAAGCCTATGCTGTAAAAAAACAGGGCATTAGAAGTAAGCAGCCCGCTAGCCAGGTCAAACCTGCCTCCGCCAAAAAGAGTAAACACCAGGGGGCTAGCCAAAACCATAAAGACCGCGGTTGCCGGCAGCATCACAAAGAACACCGCGCGCAAACCCCAGGAAAGAGTAACTTTAAGATTCTCCCGGTCATCCTCTAATGCTTGGGTAGAAAAAGTAGGCAGGATTGCCTGCGCAAGGGCATTGCTGAAAATACCTATGGGAAACTGGATAAGCCGGTAAGAAAAATAGAGCACCGCTACCCCTCCCTCTCCGACAATCGCAGCTAATGAGCCGAAGATAGAATCCACGAAATTATTCAGCTGATAAATGCTTGAGCTGGCTAACCTGGGCAGCATCAATCTCCCGACCTGGATTGCCCCGGGATGATGAAAATATAAAGCGAGCTTCGGGAAAAAACCCTTCTTATATAAAACCGGGATCTGGATTGCCAGCTGCAGGATCCCGCCCACTAAAATACCGCATGCCAGCCCTTTGATCCCTTCTCCAAAGAGCAAGGCAAAAACAATTATGGAGATATTTAAAAGGCAGGGGGCAAATGCCGAAACAGTAAAATTCTTTAAAGAGTTAAGCACAGCCGTGGCATAGGCAGCCAGGCCGATAAGCAGGATATAGGGAAAGACAATCCGGTTTAGCCGAATAGTTGCTTCCAGCTTCTCCGGGGAGCTGATAAACCCCGGGGCAATCATGCGCACAAGAAGCGGAGAAAATATTACTCCCAAAATAGTTATTGCGCTAAGGATAACAACTAACAGGTTGAGCAGGACATTGGCCAACTCCCAAAACTCCTCTTTTGAGCGCTTGGCGCTATATTCGCTTAGCACAGGAACAATCGCGGCATTAGCCGCGCCTTCCCCTACTAAATCCCGGAAAAGATTGGGTATGCGAAAGGCGATCACAAAAGCCTGGGCGTAGATGTAAACCCCGAATAACCTGGCAATAACCACATCCCTTACAAAACCCAGGATGCGTGAGGCAAGGGTAGCCAAACCGATAATAGTTGCCGAGCGCGCAACTGCCTGATTTTGGCTGCCTATTGGATATTTGCTTGTTGACATGGGTAATTAATTATGCTAATAATATTAACTTATGAAACTAACTCAACACCTGGCGCTAAGCGGAATTGCGCCGGTGTTGTCTAGGTAGACAAGGAGAATATATGCCAAGGCGCAGAACATCATTAAAAAGCAACCGCATAAATAAAAGAAAACATGCCCGTAATCTTAAAATCAAGCAGCAGCTTAAGAAAGCAATAAAGAAATTACAGGAGTTGCTCTCTGAAAAGAATAGCAGCGAAGCCAAAACATTTATTGCCAAGGTATTTTCCCAGTTGGACAAAGCGGCGAAAAAAAATATCATTCACCCGCGCACAGCTAACCGCAGAAAATCACGCTTAATGCGGCGTTTGAATAAGGGAGCATAAGCTAACTATTAGTTTTTCCAGCGCGCAGGCAGGCTTTAGCCTGCCTGTTTTTATTTCTATGTCACAGGTCAAAAGAAGCTTGAGTTTCTTCCTGGCTTCCGGGGTCTGGATATCCTGCCTCTCCCAGGCATAGCGCAGGCCTCCTAATATACGCTCAGGGACTTCTCCATTCCTCAGCATCTCGTTGGCCAGACGCAGGGCAAAATCGGCTTTTCTTAACTCAATCTGCCGGCTTAAGGCAAATGCGTCAGGGTTAACCGTCTCCTGAAAACGCATGATCTTGGCATACCCGGATATACCTTTAATAAACTCATCCTTATAATCATAGTGCTGGAAATCCAAAATCAGGACTAACTGTTTACGCGGATTTTTGGAATAAACGAGAAGGAAATCCCGGGATTCTTCATCCAGGGAATGCGCGTCTTTAATCACAATAATTCTTTTCGCGCTTTTTAGCGGAATGGCCAGGAATCTCTCCTGGATCTGCTTTAAGGTTGTTTCTTTGGCGTATAATGTGTCAGAGTTAAAATCCTGCAGCTCTTTGGGAAGGAATTCCTGTTTTATTTTCTTAAGCTGGATTTCTTTGGCCTGGACATCCTGGCCGATAAGTAGATAAACCATATTACCATTGCTCAACTGTGCGCTCGACGATGCGGCGGGCAAGATCCTCTATCGTATTGGTTACGGCAGCATCTTCGGTTATCTTAATCACATTCCCGGAGGCAAAGCTGGTAAAAAAAGAGTAATTGCCGTTAAAGCGATTCTCCTCCCAAACCAGCTTATTTTCCTTGCTGTCCCAGAGGCTTAAATTCACATAGATATTAATGCGGTATTCAGTAACATCGGTATTGCTGGTGTCATAGCTTAAAGGATCCTTGCGATACTCAACCAGCTCTCCTTTAAGCACCAAATCCGCCTGAGCCTCTTTTACCGGCTTAAGATTCCCGTCAAAAAGATACCGGTTAACCACCTTCCTGGTAATATCCGTCTCAAGCATCGGCCGGTAAATACGATACTTACCGGCGGAATAAGCTTCCTGGGTTATATCCACCTTGTTCAAGAATGGAGTTATATAAATTGTCCTGAATTTTCCGGAAAGCATGGAACGGGTAGTATAGCCACAGCCCATTAAAAGAGTGACTAGCAGACAGCCTGTAACAGCCAGGGAAATAAAAATCTTATTTTTCATTTTTACGCTCCATTATCTGCAATTTTGCCGCAGCTTGAGCAGCCCAAGGGCTCTCTGTGTAATTATTCACTATATCATTATAATATATCTTAGCTGAACCAAAGGCTTTTTGTTTCTCATAGAACTGGGCGATATTATAACTTGCCTCTGCCTCTTTCTCCCTGATGCTGCCGATATTCTTTTCGGCATCAAGGGAAAGCACGGCATCCGGATGTTCTTTTACAAATTCTTCAAACTTCTCCTTTGCCTCCTGTGCCGCCCCCTGATCATAAGCAGGGCCTTTGGAGAGGCTCGCGCGGCATGAGGCGATCTGGAATTTTGCCGCAGCAGCCCATTCACTGTCCGGATAGCGCGAAACTACTTTGTTAAACTCCTCCTCCGCTTCGTAATAGCGCAACAAACCCTTTAAAACCAAACCTAACTTATACTGCGCTTTGGGAGCCAAGGAGCCGTAAGTAGAGTTTTCTACCACCTTGCCGAATATCTCAATCGCCGGGTTCTCCACGGGCAGGGTTACACCAAGGGCTTTACGCTTTGCTCCTGCCATAAATTTCTCGGCAATCTTATACTCCCGCTCGATAACCTCCTGGATGCGTTCGGAAAACGGGTATTTATCGATCACCATCTGATACGCCTGATAGGCTTCGTATAATTTACCCTGCTCCTCCTCGGTCAGGCCAAGATAATACTGGCCTTCCGCAGCCTCTGCTGATTTAGGATAGGCCTTAAGCAGTTTGCGGAATTCGCGCTTGGCCTCCTCATACTTCTTATTATCATAAAATGATTTTGCATAAGCAAACTGCTCCTTGGGATTATCCTTGGGCATGTTCTTGGGATTGATCCATTTCCCTGTTTTAGGGGTCCAGATCCAAAAGGAGTAAACCGGCTGGATAGAGAGGGAAAAAATGATTAACAGACCTAAAATTATACGTCGCATAATATTATGAATTTAGCATAGCCTAACAGCTTTGTCAAAGATAAAAATAGGCAAAGGGGACCCGGATAATTGCGGCGTTTATATTCAAAAGCAGGGTGATGAGCATGGCGGTGGTTGTGCTAAAAAGTCCGGCCAGGAGAGGGCAAAATAATCCGCACAAAACCAGGGTAAAGCCGCATAAGGTAATCAGTCCGGCCAGCGGCACAATCAAAATGTTAGCCAAAACAGTTACCGGGGCAATAATACGGAAGTTATAAGCAATAATCCCCAATGTCCCTATCCAAGCGGAAAAAGAAACCAGCAAGCCATCGCAGATAAATCTCAATACTTTGCTCCTGCAATCCCTGATGCGCAAAAAGTCCTGGAGCCTTGGATAAAGATAAACGATCGCCGCTACACTGGCAAAAGACAACTGAAAACCGACATCAAAAAGCTGGCCGGGGTTGATTATCAGGATAAATAAAGCGGCGCAGGCAAGGGAATTATATATATCCGGGGCCCTTTTAAAAAGATAGGCGAGCAGAAAAACTATCCCCATAACCGTAGCGCGTATAACCGGATTGCTTGCGCCTGTGATCAAGCAATAAATAAGCAGGCAGATTACTGCCGGGATAATGCGCGCCTTACGCCGGATACGCACAATCTTCAACAACAGGTTGATAATAAATGCGACGATAGCCACATTAAATCCGCTGACTACCAGAATATGTACGGTGCCGGATTTAACCATGGAATTATTTACCAACCAGGGAATGCCGCGCCTTTGGCCTAAAACCATGGCAGAGAGAATGCTCGCCGGTAAATCCGGAAGATACCGGCTGATAACCTGCTCCATCCTCTCGGCTAGCCAGAATGAAAAACCTGCTAATTTTGAGCCGCTGCTTCCACCCTGCCGGATCATCTGCCGGGCCTCTTTTATGCGCATCAATAAATAGATGCCCTGGCGCGCCAAAAATTCTCTATAACCCTGCCTGCCGGTATTAAAACTATACGGCCGGCGCAAACTG
>Ga0265296_1001553_pt1 | contig 25977 bp, 26 predicted proteins | sample MunlanPumphouse1_FD_189073 | JGI IMG/M metagenome (GOLD analysis project Ga0265296, IMG submission 189073) | Groundwater microbial communities from a municipal landfill in Southern Ontario, Canada - Pumphouse #1 | ecosystem: Environmental > Aquatic > Deep subsurface > Groundwater | place... | reverse complement strand
ACCGCCATATTTTTTCTTTTTAAAGGGTGCCTGCCGATAGGCGCCTCGATAACATCCTCATCAAATTCCAGGCGACCGCTGACTATGGCAATATATTTGCGCGCGATACTGTGTTGGGCAAATTGCCGGGATAGTTTTAAGTGACTGGCATTATTTTTAGCAATAACCAGAACCCCGCTGGTTTCTTTGTCCAGGCGGTGCACAATGCCGGGGCGATTCTTATTAATATCGGAAAGCTCTTTAAAACGGCCAAGCAGGGCGTTAACTAAAGTGTGCTGGCGGTTACCCGGGGCCGGATGCACCACTAATCCGGGCTGCTTATTAATAATTGCCAAATCATTGTCTTCATAAATAACCTCAAGGGGTATCTGTTCAGCCTCAAGGCCCACCGTTTCTTTCTCCGGCAAAATTAGCCGGATATTTTCTCCTGTTTTTACTTTATGATTAGCTTTATTGACAGGGCATGAATTTATGGATACCTTTCCCTGGAGGATAAGCTTCTGGATATTCGTGCGCGACAGCCCCAGATTATTCTGCTCGGCATAATCCGTTAATAATAAATCCAGGCGCCTGGCCGCCTGCGCCTGGGGAACCTGCAAAATTAATTCTTCCCTACGGAGCATACTTGTCTTTTCAGGCGGCATTTTTCTTAAATAATAACTCCCAGCTTAATAAAAACGCGCCTATGGTTATGGCGGAATCCGCCAGGTTAAAAACCGGCCAGACACGGAAATCCAGGAAATCAATCACAAAACCAAAACGCAGCCGGTCGATAAGATTGCCGGCGCAGCCTGCTAAAATCAGGCTTAAGTATATGCTGGAAAGGAATGATCTTTTTTTATTTTTAAGGTAATAAAAAATAAGCGTTATGGCAAAAATCGAGATAAGCACGAACATGAGCAGCTGATTCTTAAGTATGCCAAAGGCTGCCCCGCGATTATATACAAGCGACAGATTCAGGAAATCTTTTATAAGGATTACTGGTGTATTTAACTGCAGGAATCTTGTGGCAAGAAATTTGGTGAGCTGGTCTAAAAAAAGGACGCTGATAACGATGACGGGAATCATCCGATAAATCTAATAAATTAGAGCTATTATTTTTTTTCCTTTTTCTCCTGGCACTTAATACAGAGACGGGCAGAGGGGACCGCTTTTAACCGGACTTTGGAAATACGGCCCTTGCAGGAATCGCAAATGCCGAAAAAGCCATCCTCTATCCTCTTCAGCGCGTCATCCAGCTCATAGAGGGATTTTCTTTCGTTGGAGGCCAGGCTAAGCGAGAACTCCCGGTCATAATTATCGGTGGCTACGTCGGCCATGTGATACGTATATCCGGAGGTGTCGCCGGAGGCCTCTTTTTGCGACTTCTTTAAGGTATCGTCGGATATATGCTTAAAATCATCAAGCACCTCTTCCTTTTTTTCAAGGATGGCCTTTTTAAAATCCTTTAACTCTTTTTTGGTAAATTTCTTCACTTTACTTTCCCCTTATAGCCGCCAGGCACTTGTCGCAAATCAAAGGATGCTCTTTGTCCCTGCCTACCTGGAGGGAATAATTCCAGCAGCGCGGGCACTTTTGGCCTTCTGCCTTAGCTACTTCCACAGAAAGCTCAAGCGGGTTATCCGCCTTAAACACAACCTCAACCTGGGAAACCTTAAAAATCTCAACCAGCTCATCCTTGAAGCTTTGTAAGAATGTATAACGATCCCGGGTTTTTGTCAATATATTTATTTGCGCGTCAAATGAACTGCCGATTAAGCCCTGGCTGCGTTTCTCTTCTAAGGCCGCGGTAACAGCAGGCAGCAGATCTATTACCTTCTCTTCCAATTCCTTATGTATATGCGAGCATTTTACTTCGCCATTATCCATTTCCTGCAGCATATCTGCGGCATCCGGCCAATCTAAAAGGTGTACACTTGGAAGAAAGCTGTATTTTTTTTCTTTAGGTATATGCTGCCAGATTTCTTCAGCAGTAAAAACCAAAATAGGAGCCAATATTCTCACTAAAAAGTCCAACAGCTGGTAAATAGCTGTCTGGGCTGCCCTGCGTTCCCTGGAATTGGCGCCTGCGGTATAGAGCCTGCCTTTAACCATATCGAGATACAGCGCTGATAGCTTTTCATTGCAAAAATCATAAATGCCCTTGTAGGCTTTATGAAATTCGAATTTATCATAGCCGTGATCGCCCACCTCGGCCAATACGGATATGCGCTCATATAATATCCACTTATCGATTGATTTTAATTCTTCATATTTAACCTTATCTGTATCCGGATTAAAATCATATAAATTGCTCAAAATAAACTTGGCGGTGTTGCGGATTTTGCGGTAAGCCTCAACCATGCGCGATAAAATTACCGGTGAAATACGGATATCCTCATTATAGTCGCTTGAGGCAACCCACAGCCTGACAATATCTACCCCGGAATTTTTGATTATATCCTGGGGGGCGATGACATTACCCAGGGACTTGGACATCTTCTTCCCCTGGCCATCCACAACGTGGCCATGGGTCAATACACTTTTAAAAGGAGATTTTCCGTCTATACACATAGCCGGAATCAATGAAGACTGAAACCACCCGCGATGCTGATCCGAACCTTCCAGGTATAATGCGCAAGGAACCCCGCCTAATTCTTTGCGCTTTTTAAGCACTACCTGGCTGCTTACCCCGGAATCAAACCAGACATCCAGTATATCTGCGCCCTTGGTAAAATCCCGGCTGCCGCAGGAACATTCAAGGCCTGCGGGAAGAAAATCTGAAAGTTCCCGGATAAACCAACAATCCGTTCCCTCCTTAGCGGTAAATTCCATGTATTTTTCAATAACCCCGGGGTCTAAAAATTCATTATTACACTTTTTACAAATCAACGCAGGGATAGGTACGCCCCAATACCTCTGGCGGGAAAGGCACCAGTCCGGACGCAACTCCACCATACTGTAAATCCTCTCCTTGCCTGATCCGGGAATAAATTCTATTTTATCCTTGATCTCGGCAAGGACCTTTTTGCGTAAATCTTTATGGTCAATCTTTAAGAACCACTGGTTAGTTGCACGGAAGATAACCGGATGCTTACACCGCCAGCAATGCGGATAGGAATGCTGTATTTTGCCGGACAAAAGCAGCAGCCCCTGCGCCTGTAATTTATCTAATATCACCTGATTGGCATCATAAATATTCATGCCTTTAAATTCGCCGGCATTGGCATCAAAATTGCCTTTTGCGTCAACCGGCATAACAATATCCAATTTATATTTCATGCCGGTCTGATAATCTTCTATGCCGTGTCCGGGAGCTGTATGCACCAGGCCGCTTCCATCCTCTGCTGAAACGTAATTTGCCGAAACCACCCTGCCCTTACGCAAACCAAACGGATGCCCGTAAACCAGGCCTTCGAGTTCCCTGCCCTTAAATTCCCTGATCACCTCGTATTTCTCGATTCCCAATGAAGGTAAAACCTGCATCCTGAGATTAGCGATGATAATATTGCCTTTGTCAGTTTTCAAATAAGAATAAACAAAATCAGGATGGACAGCTACCGCCACATTGGCGATCAATGTCCAGGGAGTCGTGGTCCAAATAACCAAATAGCTTTCATTTGATAAAACTTTGCTCTCTTCTAATTTGAATTTTACAAAGAGAGACGGCGAAGTATGCTCTTCGTATTCAACCTCGGCTTCAGCCAATGCGGTCTCGCATTTAAAACACCAATTAACCGGCTTAAGCCCGCGCACGATATAACCCTGCTTGTTTAATTCGGCAAGGGCAGCGACAATACCCTCCTCGTATTCATGGCTTAAAGTCAAATATGGATTATCCCATTCTCCGAATATCCCCAGGCGCTTAAACTCCTCCCTCTGGATATCCACATATTTCATCGCGTACTCGTGGGCTTTTTTACGGAAGGCTATCCGGTCAATCTGGTATTTATTGATTTGCAGTTCTTTGAAAAGGGCATGCTCAACCGGCAGCCCGTGACAATCCCAGCCCGGCACATAAGGGGAATCAAAACCCCGCATGGTCTTATATTTTATGATTATATCTTTAAGGGTTTTATTCAGGGCGTGGCCGATATGGATATTCCCATTGGCATAAGGAGGCCCGTCATGCAAAACATATTTGCCTTTAGGATGCGTTTTCTTGCGGATCAACCCGTAAATATCCTTTTCCTGCCAATCCTTTAGTAAGAGTGGCTCCCTGCCGGGCAGATCCGCCTTCATGGGGAAATCCGTTTTGGGCAAATTCAGAGTATGTTTGTATTCGGTGTTATCGGACTTCATTTTACATATTTACCGATTATAATATTTAAATCTTTCTTAATCTTAGCAGGGATAAACTTTCTGTCGGTAATAATGGCACGTTTAAGGGCGTCTTTACAGCCGCAGTTTCTTTCCGGCTTAATATTCTTGATCACCGCTAAGAGTATGCGTTTTGCATTCTCAGTATTCTTATGTAAATTCTGGATTATCATATCAATGGTTACGCTTGCATGATGCGGATGCCAGCAATCATAATCCGTGACTGAGGCTAAAGTGGCGTAGCAGATCTCTGCCTCCCGGGCTAATTTGGCCTCGGCAAAGTTGGTCATCCCGATCACATCCATCCCCCAGCTGCGGTAGAGTTTTGACTCGGCTAAAGTAGAAAATGCCGGGCCCTCCATATTGATATAAGTTCCGCCGTTATGTATATTTAAATTTAAGCTTTTACCTGCCTCATATACCAGGCTGCGCAATTCTTCGCAGACCGGATGCGCGAATTCAATGTGCGCTACTATGCCATTGGTGAAAAAACTTGTATCCCTGGCGTAATTGGTCCTGTCCACAAACTGGTCTACCGCTACGAAATCCATGGGCTTGAAATCTTCCCGCAGGCTTCCGCAGGCAGTGACCGAGATGATCCTGTCCACTCCGAGCTTTTTCATAGCAAAAATATTGGCGCGGTAATTTATGTGGCTGGGGGATAAGCGGTGCCCCACATCGTGGCGCGGCAGGAATACTACCTCTTTATCTTCTAAAGTACCGAGTATAAATTTTCCCGAGGGCTCTCCGAAAGGAGTCCCTAGCTTCAACTCTTTCTTGACCTTTATTCCCTCAATCTTGTATAATCCGCTTCCGCCGATAATCCCGATACGACTCATTTAATATCTCCTTTTGTTTTTTTGGCTTATCTCCCGTCCCTGCCTTATCTCGCTAGGTAGGGACAGTCCCCTTCGGGGACAGTCCCTACTGCCCTGATAATTCTTTTGACCGCCTGACTGCTGCTTTAACCGCTTCTGTTAACGACCCGGTAGCATGTAAAGCCTCTAAGCCGGCTTGAGTAGTTCCTCCTATTGAAGTAACTTTCACCCTTAGATCCTCCGGGGTTATTTCCAATCTTTCCATTATATTCAGAGTTCCGGTAGTGGTTGATGCAGCAACTAACGCGGCCAATCTTTTACTAAACCCCTCATTTTCAGCAGCCGAAGAAAGTTCTGGGATAAAATGTTTCCGGATATAATTTTTCCATTCTGACTTCGGCATATCTTTAACTAAATCGCATAAGAAACCAGGTCCACTTCCAGCAACGGCAGTAGCGGTATCCATCAAATCTTCGGATATAACAAAAACTTTCCCTAAATATTTAAAAAGCTTAAGAACAAAACTTATATCCTTATCGGTAGCAAATGCGCCCTTGCAAATAGAGGTGGTACTTTGTCCGATTTTAGCTGCCAGGTTCGGCATTACTCTGACTACCCTGACCTGGCCTAAAATATTTTCTATATATCCGGTAGTAATACCCGCGGCAATAGATATGATCAGCTTGTCTTGCGCGCTGTCTTTAATTTCCGCCGTAACCTGCTGGAAATCCTGGGGTTTTATTGCTAAAATAATTGCCTGGCTTTGCTTAAGCAGGTGCGGGATGTCCGATGCTATTTTTATGCCGGTTAAGCCCTTGGTCTTTGTCGCGTCTTTTTCAAATACCAAGACCTCATACTTTGATTTAATCCTTTCGGCAATTGCCGAACCCATAGTGCCGAATCCGATGATCCCGATCTCTTTTTTCAAGAAATTAAACATTTTTATGAAATATCGCCCTGCCGATCCTGATTATATCCGCGCCTTCTTCTATGGCTACCTCAAAATCATCGCTCATACCCATGGAAAGCAACCATTCCGGATTTAAGCTATCCCGCAGCTTACGCAGCTCTGCAAAATACGGACGAGCAGCCTGCGGGTTATCCCCAAGAGGAGCAATGGTCATCAGCCCTCTTACCTTTATGTTGTTGAACTTAAGCATTTGAGCGCAGGCATCCGAAATCGCCTCGGGGGAAAAACCAAACTTAGTGCTTTCCGGAGAGGTTTTTACCTCTAAGAGCACATCCTGCACCTTGTTTATCTTAGCTGCCTGCTTATTGATCTCCTGCGCTAAACCGATGCTGTCCATAGAATGGATAAGGTCAAATATCCCTACCGCATCCTTTGCCTTATTTGACTGCAGGTGGCCGACCATATGCCATTTTAGCATCTCGCGCTTCGTTTGGGGCATGCCGCTGTATTTCAAAAGAGCTTCCTGAACCCTGTTCTCGCCGATATCTTTGATTCCTGACCCGACTGCCTCTTCTATCTCGGCAAGGGAGCGGCCTTTAGCCACGCAAACCAGGGTGATTTCTTCCGGATTACGCTTAATTTTCGCACAAACAGCGTCAATCCGCTCTCTAAGCTTCTGAATATTTTCGTTAATCATAACTGAATCAATATATTATACACAATAAAATCCGAGGGTCAACTCAATAATAGGGAGAGGCGGGTCCTGCTTGCTCAAGCCACCTCGCCGTGCTCACTTACGTTGCGCGCGGCAAGGGCCTCGTCTTGAGCAGTCACCCGCTCTTCAGGTATATTCCTACAGTTGTTGTTTAAGTGTGTAAATATCCTATCGATAATAGGGTGGGTTTAACCGACGGGCAAATACCGAATAGACGATTATCACCTAAGAATTAAGTATTGTGTGTCCCCGGAATTAATTGGCACAGCCTTGCTGCTTCTATTTGAGTTATATGTTTATCCAAAGCCCTGCGTATTATATGAAGCCTTTTAAATTCTTCCTGAGTCATTGCAATAATGTCCTCTCCTGCCATAACAGCCTCCTTCTAAAAAGGCAATTATAGCATCTTTGGAATAGGACATTTCTAAATTGGTAGAATACGACATTATCATATGGGGATTACAGACTAAATCTGAACCTTTTGCCGCAGGGAAAGGTAGAACCCTTCTTATAATAGGACTTGGAACATTTAATGGTATCCCTACTTATTCAGTTTGGATAAATGCGCTTTAAAATCTGCCCTATCATCGTTGAGCTTTGTAATCGCCTGGAACAAATCAGGATTATTGAAATTTACTGGATCATGCATTGCTGTTTTTAAATCCTTCCTGAATGTTCTCGTATCATCACGTAGTAACAGCTTGTCTTGCCTTACAACGTTAGTAGCCTGCTTAAACTCAATGCGATCATTCCTAAGAGTAGCCTTGTCTCCCGCCAACTTTATTTTATCATCGCCAAGCTTTGCGAGGTCTTGCGCCAGTTTGTTTGTATCATTTATTTTTCTATCATAGCGAATGGCTTGCAAGTCCTGGCGTATCGCTATCCTGTCCTGGCTCACAACGCCTAAACCCTGCTTCACTTCTAGCTTTTCATTCTTGAGATTAACAACCCCCTGATTTAAGGTTGTTCGGCCGGAGTTAATCTTGGTGGAAATCTCTATTAAATCCCTATTATTGAAATCGTCCGGGTTAGGATTTTGAATCATAGTTTTCATGAGTTTATTTATGGCTCTTAAATCCTGCTTCACTTCCCTTTGATGTAGAATAATATGATTGAGCGAGATGGAATTCTTGCCAGGCATTGTTTGACCGGCGTAGTCATTAGATCTAGTTGAACTGGTTACACTCCTGTCCGCATATCCGGACAACCCGCTCTTATTATGTTCCCTAGCTTGAGCTTCAAGAGTAAATGCAAAAAGCGCCGATGCGGATATTAACGCGGCAAAAATAAACAATTTCTTCCCCATTTTTTCCTCCTTATTTTATTCTTGAATTTACCCTTTTATTGTTAAGTGTAACATATACAATATTGATTTTCAAGGCGGATTCGGCTTTTTTTGAAAGCGGTTTCAAAAGAGGTCTCTTTAATATGAATAAAATAACCTCTATTCCGGTAATACCCGCATTTGTTGAGGGAGTCCCCGTAAACGCTATCGATAATAGGGTGGGTTTAACCGACGGGCAAATACCGAATAGACGATTATCACCTAAGAATTAAGTATTGTGTGGACTTGCCCGGAATTACAAGGCACCTACTCTATTTTTCGGATTAAGGGTAAACAAAGAAAGCTGGTTAAGGCAGACAAGACAATCAGCCATTTTAAACCGACCAGCGGAAGCAGGAATGCGCCGGATAAATTGCTGGCTACCCCAGAGAGATTATTTATGCTGCAGAGAAGCGCGAATGATGTTGCCTCAAGGCCTTTAACGGAGTGCCGGGCCATAAAATCCATAACCATCAGGAATATAAACATCCCTAAAAAACTGTAAAACACATCATAGATCACTGCTGATACCGGCGTATAATACAGATAACTTAATGAAGTCAGGGCTCCCAGAAAAACAGAATAATAAAGCCACTTCTTGATATTTATCTTCTGGCTGAACTTATAATACAAAAGAGAGCCGATAACCCCAAATAGCGTACTTATCGTGCCCAGGGTCCCGATCCACATCTTACCCCATTTAAAGCTGTCGCGCTGGATAAAGAACAGCGGGGTGCCAAAAGAGGGAGAATATTTATATAAAAATATAAACAAACCGATAATCAATATCCTCTTGTCGCTAAAAAGCTTTTTTAAATCGCTAAGCAACGTCGAATGCTTTTGTTCTACCTGTTCCTCCCGGTAAAAATATGCCGGCAAACCAACAAGCAGATAAACCGGAATTAAACACAAAAAACCTATCTGGTAGCCCCATTTCTCGGCAATAAAGGCCCCGCCAATACCCGTAATCAACCCGGCAACAAGTAATGATACCCACTGGATACTCTGGATCTTCCCGGTTGCCTGATACTTCTTTCCCTCCACGCACATAATCCCGTCAACTGCCACGTCGCGAAAAGCCGCGTTGCCGGAATTAATCACCAGCAGCGCCACTAAAAGTATAAGCGGCATCTGCATGAGCCCTAAAAATAACGCAAAAACAATATCTAATGCCAGCGATATGAATATCCAGGCCCTCTTGCTTAAAAAATTATCAATGACATAACCGATCAGCGGCTTGACCAGCCAGGCAAAGGTAATGATGCTGCCGATAATCATTATCTTTTCAGCCGAGAAGTGTAATGACTCTTTAAGATAATAAAACAGCCCCTGGTTAGGCAGGCCTTCTATGCCTTGCGTAAAATAGACCGCGCTGCTTAAGGCAAAAACCCAGAATAGTTTTTTATTTTTCATATAGTTGAGCCGCTCAATTAGGAATAAAAGGGGACGGTTCTATTTTTCTAGGATTGGCTTGGAAAAAATAGAACCGTCCCCTTTATTTGCTTTTATTTGGCTTTTTCTGCCGCAGGTACTACCTTCTCTGCCGACAAGGGAGCCGATGGCGCAGCTTCTGTTTTTGCCGCTTGAGACTTGACATTGCGCATCAATGACTTACTCTGCCTTACCGATAAAACCGCAAGGCTCAGGCAGGTTAAGAAAAAAACTATGGACATAATCGTAGTTGTACGCGTAAGAAAAGCATTGGTCTTGGTGCCGAACATCGATTCAACCCCGGCAAAACTTTCCACTAACCCCGCACCCCTGCCACGCTGGATCAAAACCAAGGTAATTAAAATCACGCAGGCAATTACATGGACTGTAATAATTAATGTCATCATTTCTTAACCTCGCTGGCTTTTGTCACAATTGCCGTAAATGAGTCTATTTTTAAGCTTGCCCCTCCCACCAATGCCCCGTCAACATCAGGCTTGGCGATCAACTCCGCGATATTCTCGGGCTTGACACTTCCGCCGTACTGGATCCTGACGCACTCGGCGACATCATCTCCATAGCTTTTCCTTAACAAGCCACGGATATATTTATGCGCCTCCTGCGCCTGCTGGTCGGTCGCGGTCTTACCGGTTCCGATCGCCCAGACCGGCTCATAAGCAATAACAGTTTTAAGCATAAGCTCTGCGCTTATCTCCTGCAGCCCGTTTATTATATGGCTTTGGATTACCTCAAATGTTTTATTGGCTTCTCTTTCCTGCAGATTCTCTCCTACGCAGAGTATCGGGGTAAGCCCGTGCTTTAAGGCTGCTTTTAATTTCTTATTTACCGTCTCATTGGTCTCGCCAAAAAACTGCCTGCGCTCAGAGTGGCCGATAATAACATACCGGCAGCCTGCCTCCTTTAACATTGGAGCGGAGATCTCGCCGGTAAAAGCCCCCTCATCCTGCCAATGCATATCCTGGCCGCCTAAGCCGATATCCGATTCGCTTAAGACCTCGGCTATTTCGCTTAAAGCAGTAAATGGCGGACAGAGGACTACCTCCACCGCCGCAAAATCCAGCTTGAAAAGCTCACGCTTCAGGCCATTGGAGAGCTCAATAGCCTCGGTAATATTTTTGTACATCTTCCAGTTTCCGACAATAATTGTTTTTCTCATGGCCTGTCCGTAAGCGCTGCGATCCCGGGAAGCGCTTTGCCCTCCAGGAATTCCAGGCTTGCCCCTCCGCCGGTGGAAATATGCGTCATCTTGTCCTCCAGCTTAAATTTAGCAATCGCTGCCGCGGTATCCCCTCCGCCGATTATGGAAATAATTTTTAAATTAGCGATAAATTTAGCTATCTCCTGCGTTCCCTTGTTAAAGGCATCCATCTCAAAGATCCCCAAAGGCCCGTTCCAGACGATAGTCTTGGCTGATTTTAACTTTGCCTGGAATAATTTAATTGTCTCCGGGCCTATATCCACGGCAATCTTGCCATCAGGGATATTTTCTCCCACCACTTCAATTTTGGCATTAGGATCGATATTATCCACCACCACGTTATCAACCGGCAGCAGGATCTCTTTATTTAACTGCTTAGCCTTCTCTAAGATTGATTTAGCTAAATCCAGTTTATCTTTTTCTAATAGGGAATTGCCAATCTGCTTTCCTTCTGCCTTTAAAAATGTATAAGCCATTCCGCCGCCGATAATTATCGCATCGCACTTAGGCAGCAGATTCTCAATAACCCCTATCTTATCCGAAACCTTGGCTCCGCCTAAGATAATCATAAACGGCTTTTGCGGATTGCTCACGGCTTCGCCTAAATATTTGATCTCTTTCTCCAAAAGGAAACCGGCTGCCGATTTCAGGAAATGCGTGACACCTTCGGTTGAGGCATGCGCCCGGTGGCTGGTGCCAAAAGCATCATCAACAAAAACATCAGCTAAAGAAGCCAGTTGCCTGGCAAAATTCGCGTCATTTGCCTCCTCCTCGGCATGAAAACGCAAATTCTCCAGCAAGATCACCCTCTCCTTTGACTTATCAATATCCTGTCTAATATTAGCGTTCACTGCGCAGGAGCGCGTACCGGCCTCTCCGATAGGGCCGGGTGCGCAATCATCTAGGAAAAACACATCCTGACCCAGAAGCTCCTTTAAACGCGCTGCCACGGGTTTTAGACTGTATTTTGCCACTGGCTTGCCATCCGGCCGGCCTAAGTGGCTGATAATCACTAATTTCTTAGCCCCCTTCTCTAAAATATATTTTAGAGTAGGTAAAGTCGCGCGGATACGCGTGTCGTCGGTAATATTAAGGCCGGCATCCTGCGGCACATTAAAGTCCGCGCGCACCAACACTGTTTTATTTTTCAAATCAATATCTATTAGAGTTAATTTTGCCATATATTATTACAAACCCTTTTTAACAATATACTCGCACAGGTCCACCACGCGATTAGAATAACCCCATTCGTTGTCGTACCAGGAAAGCACCTTCACGAAATCATCCTGAATAACTTTAGTGCACTTGCCGTCAACCACCGAGCTTAACAGGCAGTGGTTAAAATCCACTGAAACCACCGGGTCCTCAGTGTATCCGAGTATCCCTTTCATCGCGCCTTCCGAGATTGCCTTAAACGCCGCATTCAATTCTTCAACAGTAACTTTTTTGGCCAACGTCGCAGTAAGATCAACTACCGAAACATTCGGCGTAGGCACGCGGATAGCAAAACCATCCAGCTTGCCTTTTAACTCCGGGATAACCAATGATATTGCCTTGGCAGCTCCGGTTGATGTAGGGATCATGGAAACCGCGGCAGCGCGGGAGCGGCGTAAATCCGAATGCGCCATATCCTGCAACCTCTGGTCATTGGTGTAGGAATGAATCGTGGTCATTAACCCTTTGACAATACCCCAATTATCATTCATCACCTTGGCGATGGGAGCAAGGCAGTTAGTGGTGCATGAGGCATTGGAGATCACATGATGATTCTTGGGATCATACTTTGATTCATTTACACCCAATACGATTGTTATATCTTCCCCTTCGGCAGGAGCGGAAATAATAACCTTTTTAGCCCCGCCGCGGGTAATATGGTTCTCCGCGCCCTTTACCGCTTTACCTTTCTTATTCACTCCGTCTTTCTTAATGGTAAATAAGCCGGTGGACTCAATCACAATCTCAACCCCTAAATCTTTCCAGGGTAACAGAGCAGGGTCAGTCATTTTTAAGACTTTGATCTCTTTCCCGTTTACCGTAATCACGTCATCGGCAGTCGCATTGACATCCCCGTTAAAACGCCCATGCACAGAATCATATTTAAAAAGATAGGCATTGCTTTTGGCATCGGTCAGATCATTGATCGCCACCAGCTCTATATCTTTGCTCTTCTTCTCTAAAATTGCGCGTGCCACCAGGCGCCCGATCCTTCCAAAACCATTGATACCCACTTTTACTGCCATTGGAATTCCTCCTTTTAGTCTTTTACGGCTTTTAGATACTGCGCGGCTAATTCAGGCGAGGTTTGATCAAGGTAGAAACCGGTTCCCCATTCAAAACCTGCAACTTGCGTCAGCTTAGGCATAATCTCCATATGCCAATGGTAATACTCCACGTCACTTTCGCCATTAATAGGCGCAGAATGAATTATATAATTATATGACAAGTTTACAAATACTTTTTTTAATTTTGTCAGAGTCTCCTTTAAGATCTGCGCTAATGCCGAAACCTCATCGCCCGATATATGGCAGAAATAACCGCTGTGCTTCTTAGGCATGATCATGATCTCAAAAGGAAACCGGGAAACAAACGGGCAAAATGATATAAAATACTTATTCTCCAGAACTATTCTTACCTTGTCTGTGATCTCCTGGCGGATAATATCGCAGAATATGCAGCGCTCGCGGTAATTATAATAACCCCGCGCCCCACGAATCTCTTCCAGCGCGTTCTTAGGCGCCATGGGAAGGGCGATTAACTGCGTATGCGGATGCTCAAGAGAGGCCCCGGCCGGCGCGCCATAGTTGCGGAAGATCATAATATATTTAAAACGCTTGTCTTTTTTTAAATCCGCGCAGCGAACACCACACATCATAAGGTAACTTTCGATTTCCTGAACCAGGAGTTCCGGGATATCCTTATTATGATACGGGCTTTCAATTAAAACCTCATGCGCGCCTATACCGTTTGACATATCATAGATACCCAGGCCCCGGCGGTCAAGCTTCCCTTCAATCTGTAAAGCCGGGAATTTATTAGCGACCACGCGCACCTGCCAACCCGGGGTATTGGCTGCTGTGCCGGGATCGCGAAAACAACTGATCTCAGGCGGAGTCATGAATTCATTGCCGTAACAAAACGGGCACAACCCGCCGGAAGGAATATTCTGTTCATATTCGAAATCTTCCGGCTTATTCGGATGATCCGTATCCACGATCACCCAACGGCCCACTACCGGGTCCCTTCTTAGTTCTGCCATTAGACTTGGACCTCTCTTAAGAATTTCGCGGTTTCCTCCGGAGGAAGCGGGCAGATGTAAAAACCCGTGCCCCACTCAAAACCGGCGACCTTGGTTAACCGGGGCATAATCTCAATATGCCAGTGATAATCATAATCAATAGTTTTCCAGTAACCGGCTTTTTGCCTGCGAAAAGGCGCGGTGTGGATTATATAATTATAATCCGGGTCATTTAGCCCCTTCTTTAATTTTAAAAGCACGGTTTTAAGCACGCGGCTGAGGTTCCTCACGGACTCCGCGTCCATACAGGTATAATCGCTGCAGTGCCTTTTGGGCAAAATCCAGGTCTCAAAAGGAAAACGCGCGGCAAAGGGGCTAACCGCCACAAACCCGTCTAATTCCAGGATCACGCGTTCTTTCTGGACAAGCTCCTGCTTGATCAAATCGCAGAACACGCACCTTTCATGATAATCGTAATAAAGCCGGGCGCCTGTTAGCTCCTCTTTTACGCGTTTGGGGTTAACCGGGGTGGCGATCAACTGCGAACGCGTATGCTTTATTCCGCCTCCGCCGGCGCCCTTGCCATAATTTTTAAACACTAAAACATATTTAAAGCGGGTGTCTTTTCCCAGGTCGGTAATCCTGTCGGAATAACAATTAAGCACCTTGGTAATCTGCTCCTCGCTTAAATCCGCCATATTGGCGATATGCTGGTTAGTCTCAACCACGATCTCATGTGCGCCCACACCATTCATCACATCATAGAGGCCGTTTCCGCGGCGGTCAAGGTCACCTTCAATCCTTAAGAATGGGGAGATACTGGGGACAACGCGCAGGTCCCAACCCGGGCCATTACGAGTAGGGTTACGCGGCCGTATCGCGTAGACTTCAGGAGGAGTGTTTTCCTCTTTGCCTTCGCAAAACGGGCAAAACAAATCCTCCTTCTCATCCTTAACCTGGCTGGAAAACTGGTCAGGCCGGAGGGCTCTCTCGGTGGAGATAATTACCCATCTACCTATAACTGGATCTTTCCTTAATTCTGGCATAGAAAAATATTATAACAGAAGAGCCCGGAGTTTCAACTCTTTTTTCCTAAGATTTCTCCTGTAGTAAGCTTATGGCCCATGACAAAACTCTGCGCGCTCATGCGTTTTGCAGCCTCAAGCTGCAGCTCTTTAATTTCCAGGAAACCCCGCCCCGCGGCTACAACAATGCCATGTTTATCCGCCCTGACCACCTCGCCGCAAACAGGCTTATGATTAGGGAATATCGGCAGAATATCCGCCTGGAATATCTTGAGCATCTTCCCGCGGTAACTGGTAAACGCGCCCGGCCAGGGCAGAACCCCTCTTATCTGGTTATGGATATCCCCGGCAGGGGTATTCCAGTCAATTAAGCCGTCTTCTTTTTTCAGCTTGGGGGCTAAAATAACCCCATCTTCATCCTGCTCAACCAAACGGTAATCCCTGCTATCAATGATATTAAGCGCATCCATTAAAAGCCCGGAGGAGGCAAGGCTTAGCTTTTCTTCCAAGGTAACCGATGTATCTTTATCTTCGATTCCTATTTCTTTTTGCAGGATAACCGGTCCGGAATCCATCTTGCGGGTTACAAACATAATAGTAAGCCCGCTCTTTTTATCCCCGTTAATTATCGCCCAGTTGATCGGGGCCGCCCCCCGGTAACGCGGCAGAAGCGAGGCATGGATATTGATCGGCATAATCCCGGGTATATCAAGCACCTCCTGGGAAAATATCTGGCCGTAAGCTACGATTACAAAAAGGTCCGCGCCAAGGCTCTTGAGGAATTTTATGCTTTCTGTGGCTTTGATATTTTCCGGTTGAAATATTTTAAGTTTTGCGGCCATAGCTATACTCTTCACATCCGTGCCGAAAACATGCAGGTGCCTGCCTTTCTTCTTATCCGGCTGGGTAACCACGCAAACCAGCTCATGCCTGCTTTTTATCAGGGCCTGGAGAGCCGAAACCGCAAAATGTGCGCTTCCAAAGAATACTATTTTCATATTATATGGGATCTACATCAACAGTCACTATTATACCTGAATAATGCCCTTCTTTTAAGTGTAATTTTAGAAAATGGCTGGCCGACTGCACGTTTGATGCGCGCATTAATATCTGATAATAAAAATTCCCGCGCAATTTAGCCGGCTGACCGCAATTAAGCGAGAGCAATTTTATGCTAGAGGTTTTAATTTGGCTTAATCTCTCAAATAAATCTTGAGCAGCTTTCTTAACTTTCTCCAAGCTCGCTCCCCTGAGTTTTATCAATACCATATGTTTATAAGGCGCAAGGTTTAACTGTTTGCGCTGTTTTAGCTCCTCTCTTAAGAAAAGCTGCGGGTCATTTTTAATCAGCGCCTGAAAACAATGGTGATTAGCGTTAGCGCTTTGGATAATCATTTTCTTAGAGGTCAAGCTGGCCAACCCCATAAGCAAAGCAAATGTCTTCTCGGCGGAGCGGAAATCCACCCGGTTGAGCGAATTATCTATCGCTATTACTCCTATTAAATCAAAACTCAATCCTTGGCGCTTTATAACTGAACTCGTCGCTACAAAAATATCCGCATCCAAATTGGGGTCGGATCTATTTTCCTCACTAAAGATTTTTACGCGCGCCTGCGGGAAAATTTTGGCCAATTCACTCTCCACCTTTTCTGTGCCTATTCCGGAATATTTGATGTAGCCGGTATTGCAACTCGGGCAAATTTTAGGTACCTCCATCTTAAAGTTGCAATGGTGGCACTTTAGTTTGTCCTCATCAAAATGAAATGCCAGGTTAATATTGCAGCGCGGGCATTTTAAAGCCACCCCGCAATTATGGCAAGCCGCCGAAGTCGCAAAACCTTTCCGTTCGATAAACAGCAGGACTTTGCCTTTTTCAGTCAAGATTGTGTAAATCGCATCCGACAAAAACTTTGAAAATATAGCCTTACTTTTTCTTTCCACGTATGAAAGCCGGCGCGCATCAATAACCTTGACCTCCGGGTATGTGGCTTTAGCCGGGGCAAATTCAAATTTAAGCTTATCTTTTTGCGCAAGATAAAAACTTTCTAAAGATATGCTATGGCTGGCAAGAATAACCTTTGCGCCCTGGATCTCTGCGCGCATCAGGGCCACCTCCCTGGCGTGGTAATGCGGCGCCTGCTCCTGCTTATAAACCTGATCCCCCTCCTGGTCAATAATAATCAATCCCAGATTATTTACCGGGGAGAAGACGCTTGAGCGCGTGCCAACCACAACGCAATATTGTGCCTGCATGATCTTTTCCCAGGTCTCCAGTTCCTTTGGCTGATTGCGAAAAACAATATAGGCCTCTATGCCTAAACTTCTCCCGACTACCTCCTTGGCCCTTTCGGCGGCCGAAATATCGCTGAATAAAACAATCGCCGATTGTTTAGCTGCCAAAACCTCCTTAATCTCCCTTAAATAAACCGGCATCCGGTCCTGTCCTGATAAAAAAATTATTTTTTTCTCAAAAAATGGGGTCAGATTTATTTTTCCGGCTTTAGGCTCAGAAAAATAAATCTGACCCCATTTTTTCCCTTTTCTCAAATCCTCCGGAATCGCAGTCTCAATTGCCTGGCCCCAGGAACAACAATAATATTCCGCTAACCTCTTGGCCAACAAAAGCATTTTCTCCCCTAAAATAGGAGTTGCGTCAATAACCGCAGAAATCTCTTTTACCTTTTTGATTTTGGTTTTACTGCTTAATCCCACGACATAGGCAACCTCTTTTTTGTTGCGGAAATTTACCCAAACCCTGGCTCCCAGGCTGAGCTTTTTCTCCAAATAAGCCGGGACCAAATAATCAAAGGGGCCGTCAATAGGCAGCCCCAACACAACCTTAGCGTATAACATCAGCTAACTCCTGGCAAGCAAACGGCTTTTTTATCTCTTTAATCCTCTGTTTTAGCTCTTCTATTTTCTGCGGGTTATTTTTTAGTTCCAAAACAATGTTTTTGATCTCTTCGATGCTTTCGGGGCTTACCCCAATGCCATATTCGGATAAGGCCTGCACATTAGCTGTTTCCTGGCCCGGGATAGCGCTGATAAATACCACAGGCAGCTCCATAATTAACACTTCGGTAATCGAAGCACCTCCCGGTTTAGTAATAATTACCTGCGCAGAAGCCATCAGCTCCTCGGCATTTGAAACAAAACCAAAAACTTTTACATTCTCCAGGTTCCTCTTAAGAAGCCTGGCGTACAGCTTCTTATTTCCCGCGCAGACTACCAGAAGCTGACAATCTTTATGCAGCGCCTCAACTATTTCCTCCAGAGGCCCAAAACCAAATGAACCGGTCATTATAAGAACGGTGAATTTGTCCTGATCTATGCCGAATTTGCGGCAAAGGCCGGCCCGGTCAAAATGCCGCAAGAATTTTGGATCAAACGGCAGGCCAAAGACTCTAATCTTCTCAAAAGAAACCCCCTCCATAGCCAACCTGTTCCTGGTAAAATCCGAAGCTACCACATACAAATCCGTCCTGGATGAAATCCAAAACGGGTGCACTCCGTAATCGGTAATCACCGTAATTAATTTTGAGCCTATCTTATGCCTTTTCTTTAATCCGGCAGCTAACTCAGATGGAAGAAAATGCGTTGAGATGATCACATCGGGATTTTCCCGGATAAGATAGCGGATTAACCTCTGAGAGTTGATATAATTGATCAAGCGGGAAAGTGTGCGGCTGATCCGCCGCAAAAACCTGAACTCCGTTGCCCAAAACGCCCAGTGCCATAATACTGTGGCATATTGGATCAGGAAAGAATACCCTTTGGTATAATCTAACTTAAACAAAGCATTGGTCTTATCGAGAGCATCAAGGAGCACTAAATCCAGATCAGGAGAATTTTCTTTTAAATAATTGTATATCGCTTCAGCTGCCCTGCGGTGGCCGGCGCCTGCTGAAGCATAGGTAATCAATACTTTCATTTTAAAAAATTAACTTCCGTGAGTAAATAAAAGGGGACGGTTCTATTTTTCCCGAGTTCAGTTCTAGAAAAATAGAACCGTCCCCTTTTATTTTAAAAATTCCGCTACTTCCATGAGATCTTTAAATATAAAATCCGGTTTTGCTTCCCAATTCTTTTGGTTTGCCAACTTATCCTTGCCGGTTAATACCAGGATGGATTTACAACCTGCCGCATGGGCAGTAAGCACATCACGGATAGTATCGCCGATGAAATATGCGCCTTTTAAGCTAAATTTAAATTCCCGGGCTGCCTGCTTAAGTAGCCCGGGCTTTGGTTTACGGCAGGCGCAACGGGCCTCTTTGCGGTGCGCGCAGTAATAAACCTTTGTAATCCTGCCGCCTGCTTTCTCAATATCTTTGAGCATCTTTAAGGTGATCAAATCTAAAGTCTTTTGACTATATGTGCCTTTACCCACCCCTGCTTGATTTGATGCCACAAATACCTTAAAGCCCTTCTTAATCAGCAACGCGATTGCTTTCTTTGCGCGCGGCAGGAATCTAAATTTCCTCAGCGAAGTTACATAAAACCTATCGCCGGGATATTTATTTATTACGCCATCGCGATCAAGAAAAACAGTTTTCATAAATATTAACTTAGGGACGTTTCTGGTTTTTCATCTCTATAAACTTCGCGTAACTCAATATCTGATACAATGAATCAAAGAAAGCAATAATAAACCCATACATGCCGTCCTTATACGCCTTCTTACGGATATAACGCCTGAAGAAACGATCTACCGCTCTCCAGGTAGCCCAGCCCAGCGTCATCTTACGGCCGATATTTATCCACTTCACTGCCTCAAGGGTTGACTGCCGATTCACGCTACCCAGAAAATGCTCCAGGTCCGGATAACCCTTATGTATGATATCGGCCTTCAAGTGGCCGCAGGGCCCGTCACTAAAAGCCCGCGGATGCACCTCTACCTCTTCATACCTGAATTTATCTTTCTTAAAAAGCCTGAGCTTGGAGGCAGGATACCATCCGCCATATTTAACCCAATAGTTGCCGATATAATTGCGCAAAGGAATATCATAAACAACAAACTCCTCACTGGTAAGCGCTTTTTCCATCTCAATCTTCAACTCAGGAGTAACTGTTTCATCAGCATCCAGGCTTAAAACCCAAAGGTTACTTGCCTGCGCATACGCCCAATTCCTGTGCTTGCCCTCAATATCCATCTTCCTGAAGAAAACTCTATCTGTATATTGTTTGGTAATTGCAACTGTCCTATCCGTGCTTTCGTCATCCACCACGACAATCTCATCCGCCCATTTGACCGACTCAAGGCATTCGGCAATGCAGGCCTCTTCATTCTTCGTCAAAATCACAACCGACAACTTAGCCATTAATATACTCCTTTAGAGATTGAATAATATAGGCTTTTTCTTCTTGCGTCAGCTCCGGATAAATAGGCAAAGTAAATACCTGCTTTGCCGCCTTCTCTGCCTCCGGAAAATCACCTTTTTTATACCCCAGATATTTGAAACATTTCTGCAGGTGCAAGGGGATCGGGTAAAATACGCGCGAATCAATACCTTTTTCCCGCAGATACTCCACAAACCCCTTATTTGAAACAGACGCCCTTAAGACATACTGGTGATAAATATGCGTGGTATAATCCGGCACAAACGGCGTCTTGATATTAAGTCCGGCTAAATTACAGTTATAATACCGGGCGAGCTCCTGCCTCTTTCTGTTCCACTGGTCCAGATATTTCAACTTAACATCAAGAACCGCTGCCTGAATTGTATCCAGGCGGTTATTGCGGCCTAAGAGCAAGTGGTGATATTTATTTTTATTCCCCTGATTGCGCAAAATCTTTAATCTTTCAGCAACTTCCCTTTTATCTGTCAGGATCAATCCCGCGTCGCCAAAAGCGCCCAGATTTTTACCCGGATAAAAACTCACCGCCCCGCAATCCCCAAGGGTCCCGGCTTTACTGCCTTTATATTCGGCGCCAAATGCCTGGGCGGCATCTTCAACCACCTTTAATTTATATTTACGCGCCAGCTTCAAAATCCCGTCCATATCCGCGCATTGTCCGTAAAGATGCACCGGGATTATGGCTTTAATCTTGAATTTATCCTTCTTAAGCAATATCTTTTCAACACTCTCTAGTGAAATATTATAAGTATCCTGGTCAATATCCGCGAAAACCGGCCGCGCGCCAATCGCAGCCACCGCCCCGGCAGTCGCGTAATAAGTAAATGCCGGGCAGATTACTCCCTCGCCGCATGAAATACCCAGGGCAAGCAGGCTCAAGCTTATAGCATCAGTGCCATTAGAAACACCGATAGCGTATTTTATCCGGCAATATTTTGCCGCGCTCTCCTCAAACTTATCGACACCCGGGCCAAGAATAAAACTGGTAGTATCTATAACTCCACTGATCGCCGCGTCAATCTCGCGGCGAATAGGGACAATTTGTTTTTTTAAATCTAACGCGCTTATCTTCATCAACTCTCCTTATAATAAAGGGGACGGTTCTATTTTTCCCGAGTCCAGTTCTAGAAAAATAGAACCGTCCCCTTTTATTTACTTATTTCAAAAGTGCGCGTGATGCGGCAAATACATCTTCGACGTTTACCGATTTTAAACATTCTTTGTCCTTATCGCAAACCGGCATACGGAAATTCTTATAGCAGGGACGGCAATCCAAATCCCATTTTAAAACCACATGGTTCCTATTTGAAGGATATGGCCCGTAAACTACCTCGCTTACCGGGCCAAACACAGAAACCGTCTTTACACCCAAAGCCACTGCCATATGCATTGGCCCGCCGTCATTAGTTAAGAAAAGATGAAAATTCTTGATCAAACCCCCAAAAACATCTAAACTAACCTTTCCTACCAAATCCACCGGCTTATTGCGCATAGCGCTTACAATAATATCGGCAATCGGCCGCTCACTTTCATCCCCGACAATAATGATCTTTGCCCTAAGTTCATTGCCAAGTTTATCCGCTACTTGCGCGAATTTTAAAGCCGGCCAATGTTTATAACTTGCCTCCTTACCCCAGCTTCCCCCTCCCCCGGGGGCAATCCCGATTACCAGATCTTTAGCTTCAATCCCCCGGCCAGAAAGAATATCCTGCGCCTTTTCATTAGAGGTTTGCGCGACAGTTAAGACAAGCGACTTATCTTTCGGCTCTATCTCCAGAAAACTTAACAAACTTAAATAGTATTCAACCGCGTGCTTATCATGATAGCCGTCTATAGCGATCTTATGCGTTAAAAACCTGCCGCGGCCTTTATAATCAAAACCAATGCGCTTCTTAATCCCGGCTATTTTTGAGAATAGACTATAGCGGTGATCAAGAGAAAAATCAAGGCAAATATCAAAATGCTCTCTCCTGACGGCCCAGGTAAGATTTATCGCTTTACAAAGCCCTTCAAAAAACGATTTCTCATATATTTTTTTAAGGTCTCCGCGTGATAAAGCGAATATCTTATTAAGTTTGGGGTCAGTCCCCAACAAAGACTTTACCCTTAAGTTACACCAATACCCGATAAAACTATGCGGATACTTTTCTTTTATCGCCCTGATAACAGGCGTGGTAAATAAAACATCACCGATACCAAAAGGGTTAATGATTAAAAATCTTAAATTTTTAGGCACGGCTCCGGCATTCTTTCTTAAAATCATCCTCAAATCTTTCTATATCGTCTTCTTCCAAATATGCCCCTGTCTGGACCTCGACAATCCTTATCGGCTGATTGGTAAAATTTTCTAAACGGTGTTTTATTTCTTTAGGTATATAAATACTCTCATTGCTACGCACAAGCCTAACTTTCGATCCGCTTACAACTTTTGCGACCCCTGAAACCACCACCCAATGCTCGGCGCGCTTCTTATGCCGCTGCAGGCTTAACCTTTTGTGCGCGGATATCTCAATAAGTTTAATCTTAAAACCCGGCCCCTCCTGCAGAATAGTAAATGACCCCCATGGCCTTCTCTCGGTCAAATGTACCGAATGCTCTTTACGGTTAAGCGATTTCAACTTCTCAACCAAACCTTTAACATCCTGGGCGTTATCCTTATTGCAAACTAATAAAGCATCCGGGGTATCGGCGATTACTATATCTTTTAACCCGATAGTAGAGATCAGGCGATTCCCGCGGCTGAATACGCAGGTCCCCCGGCTATTTAAATTTAAGGTGTTGGCGGAAAGAATATTCCCTTTTTTGTCTTTCGGAAAAATCTCCGCTAAAGCATCCCAACTGCCCAAATCCGTCCAGTAAAAATTTGACGCGACCAGCGCGATGCGCCCGGAATGCTCCATAATCCCGTAATCAACAGAAATAGGGTCAATGCGCGGCCAAACTTTAGATATATCTCCAACCGAATTGATCAACTCTAAATGAGCATATAATTCAGGCAGGTATTTTTTTGTCTCCTCTAAGTAAACCGAAGCCTTCCAGATAAACATCCCGCTGTTCCAGTAGAAACGCTCATCCTTAAAATATTTCTTTGCCTTATCTATACCCGGTTTCTCCAGGAATTCTTGCACAGCAAGATATTTAACGCCTTTGCCTGGGGCTGCCTTTTTGTTCTGCGTCTTGATGTACCCGTATCCGGTAGATGGCCCGGTAGGCTTAATTCCTACCGTAACAAGAAACCCTTTTCTCGCGCAGGCTATTGCTTTTCTTATCGCGGACTTAAAGTTTCCTAAGTTCTTAATGTAATGGTCGCTCGGTAAAACCACCAGCAGCGCATCTTTATCGATCCGGCTGATTAGTTTCGCGCACAATCCAACCGCAGGTGCGGTATTCTTCCCTTCCGGCTCGAGAATGATATTCTTATCAGGAATACGGAATTTAGCGACCTGCGCTTTAACTTCATAAAAATAAATATTATTGGTAACAATAAATATATTCCCGGGGTTTATGATCCCTTTTATCCTCTCAATCGTAGACTGTAACAAGCTTTTCTCGCCAATAATCTTCATGAACTGCTTTGGCTCAAGCTCCCTGGAAAACGGCCAGAATCTGCTTCCCACTCCGCCGGCTAAGATAACCGCATAGTTCATATGCTAATCTCCATTTTACTCAGCAAATAGCTAAACCTATTTTTTATATAATATTCCCGTGTATCTGCGTCTAACAATGATCCCAATGCCACTTTATACTCATTTGCCTTAAAACCGCTCAAGATAACTTTTAAAGCTGATAATTCCGCTTTCTTACACGATAACACAATCCCTTGTCTTAAAAAAAACTCAATATCAAAAAAATCCCTAATGTCCTTCCTGTCTAAGGCCGCCTTAATTTTGTTCTTCATTGCCTCTTCCAAAGTGACCACCCTTAAAACAACCTGGCTGGTGCTATATTTTGAAAAGGCGATTCTTTCCTGGGTATCGCACTCCTTAAGTTCTTTTCTGATTTCAATTTTCAGCCGCTTGGGGTAATTTTTACTTCGGATCTCCAAAAGCAGGCTATTGAACTTTAGCTTAGCATCAGTAATTTCATAAAACTCACCCAGATAATTTTTCAGTTTATTAAAATAAGCTTTCTGGTCTGTTCTTCTGACAAACCAAAAATCAAGATCCATGGAATACCGGCTCAGCTCGTAACAAAGGCGCAGCATTGTTCCGCCGATAAATACAAGCGGCCTTAGAAAATCTCCGTTCTTGAGCTTCTCCAGGACCTCTATTTCAAATACTTCATGTTTTCTTAAGGTATCCATATTTTAATAATAACTTTCTAGTTAGTATAGGGTATTTCCCCGCCATTAACTTAATCCGGTTCATGTCCAATTTACCAAAATCAATGGATGTAAGATCAAAATTATATTTTTTTAAAGACTTAAGATAAATCGCGTCAAGAAACGCCTTCTCCGGGCTGGCGATAAAAAACTCCTTGATCTTTGCGAACCCAAAATATAATTTTCTATTTATTTTGCTGTAATTAAAACTACTCTCTTTAACCTCAACAAGCTTTGTTCTATAGTATCCCACGGATTCTATAAAATCAGGCTGCACCTGAGTGGTAACCTCATAATAACTTAAAGCAGTCATAAGCGATATATAGGAGGGTACTTGGAGCAGATTAGCTAGAATAAACCGGTCTTCAAGAGAAGAGGAACCCCATCTTTGGCTTAATATATAAAAATCTCTCTTAACTCTGGTAATGTCGCCGCTTTTTACCAACCTTGTAGCCGCAACGCGCCCTGAGCCGGGAGATATGCCAAACACCCTTGAAATATCCCGATAGCTAAAGTAAAACTTATTTAATAACTTAATTTTCGTGTAGTTCATCTGAGTATAGTTAGTTAACAAAACTGTTAACTAACTATACCTGATATTTTTAACCTTGTCAAGTACATCTTCAACGCTTATATCTGTTAATTTATCCCTTGCTATAACAATATGCCCATCTCCCCACGGCCCCCAGCGCCGCGCGGTTTTTCCCGGCAAATCATTCCTGAATAAAGCGATTACCGGCGTCCCCACTGCCGCAGCTAAATGCACCGGCCCGCTATCGCAAGATACCAGCAATTTACACTGTTTAAGAATTTGCGCCAATTCCACAAGTGATGTTTTATTAACCAGGCTAACAACATTTTTTCCTAGTTTTTCAAATTCTTCCCCGCCTATGCCTTCTTCTTTCCCGACAATTATCACTCTTAACCCAAGCTCATCCGATATTCTCTTTGCTAATTCCCGGAATCTCTCAAGCTCCCACTGTTTCAGCGCGTCGCTAGTATAAGGATGGATGGCAACTACCCTCGCGTATTCAGGATTACTATAGACAGACAGTTTCCCCAAAGAAAGTCTTTTATCATTGGTTTTAGCACCAATAAGGCCGGCTAGATCAAGGTTATATTCTACTTCATGTTTTAAGCCAAGGCTTTTATTATCCACTATTTTATGGGTGAGTAGAATCCCCCATTTCCTGGCATAACCAACGCGGACGGGGATCCCGGCCCAAAAAACAGCCCAATGTGCCTCTTTCGTAGGGTTGGAAACAACACAAGCATCAAACTTTTGCTTTCTTAAGCTTCTCCTGAAATTATCATCCCAAACATCC
>Ga0265296_1001552_pt1 | contig 25978 bp, 21 predicted proteins | sample MunlanPumphouse1_FD_189073 | JGI IMG/M metagenome (GOLD analysis project Ga0265296, IMG submission 189073) | Groundwater microbial communities from a municipal landfill in Southern Ontario, Canada - Pumphouse #1 | ecosystem: Environmental > Aquatic > Deep subsurface > Groundwater | place... | reverse complement strand
ACACTCCCTTTCCCGGATTCTCTTGCAATTTCCAAAAGTCTCTCGTAAACCCTTAAAACTCCCACCTCTCCCTTATCTCTCTTGTCTTTTAAGTCCCCGAATAAACTTTGAACTTTGAACGGCGCCTGCCCCGTTGAATTTTGAAGAAATTCTTTCGGGGAACTTTGAACTTTCAATTCTTCTCCTACTTGACCCAAATCCCCCAACTTCCCCATTAACCTTTTTACTTTTACCAATTCCACCCCAAAGGCTTTTTCAATCGCTCTTTCCATCATCTTTTGCGCCATTTGAAATTCCAAACCACGGTATTGGGGAAGTAACCGGCCCAAAGAAAGATAACAGATATCGGCGATTTCATCCTTGCGGCAATCTTTAAATAAATCCGCCAAAATCGCCGTTATTTTTAAACGGGAAGAATTTTGTTCAAGTTGTTGAAAATATTCGGATAAATGTTTAAAGGTCATAATTATGCTCTTCGGCAGGCAAGATAAAAGTTTAAAGTTAAAAATTAAAAGTTATAGTTATCAGTTCAAAGTTACATGACTTTAAACTTTGAATTATAATTTTGAACTTTGCACTTTGAACTTTGAACTATTTTAATACGTATTTTGCTGCTTTTCTCGACCCCTTTTTCTTTATCAGTTTTTGCCTGATAAGAGCGGTCAATTCTCGTAAAATCGTATCTTCGGATATCTTCGGCAGTAATGGTTTTAATTCTTTCATCATTGCCTGGCCGTGTGCCTCAATGTATTCCATTAATTTCATCTGTCTTTCATTAAGCGAAATCTGCTTTCCGCCGATTTTTGTTTTGATTTTATCATCCATGGAAATACGCCTGACTTTTTCCTTAACTTTTGTCAGCTCAATCGCCATTGCGGCGGAAAAAAATTCAATCCATCCGGTAAGATCTCTTTGGTAAAAATCAGCCTCATTGGTCAAATCGGTTTTTCGTAGGGCATCGTAATACTCAAATGCATTCTTGTCAAAATACTCCTCAAGTGAAAACAGCCTTTTTATATCATAGCCTTCGGTAAACAATACCAATGTCGCAAAGCCTCTGGCAGTCCGGCCATCGCCGTCCGTAAAAGGATGGACTGAGGAAATTACATAATGGGCAATCGCACTGCGGAAGACCGGATTAACATCCCGGGAATCTTCGCTATTCAACCACTCTAAAAAATCTTCAATTAAGCTGGGAACTTCCTGCGCTGGCGGCGGACGAAAAACCACTTCCCCGGTTTGTGCATTCCTTAAAATCACCTGCACTTTTCTAAATTCACCTTTCTGGTCATCAGGAAGAATTTTTTCCATCGCCAGAGCATGAATTTTTAAAATCTCTTTTTCCGAATAACGGTAAGGTTTTTTCTCTTTAATACTTTCTCCGACTTCCTTATCCAAAAAATCAAGTACTTTCCGGTAATTTATTATTTCCTGAATATCTCTATCGCTTCCAGTAACCTCTTTCCCGGCCAAGACTCCCTCCGCCTGAGTAAATGAAAGTTCGTTTCCCTCAATATGGGTTCCGTGGTGAATTGTCGCCGTCTGTGCATCCTGTTGAAATTTTTTCTCATAGGCGGGAATCAGCGGAGCATTATTAATAACTTCCCGGCAAGCTTCAATAATACCGATATTTTTTAAGATTTTATTCGTGATGGTATATTTAGGAGAATACATTAGCTAGATTGTACAACGCACATCGGGCATTGTAAATTCCGCATAATTTCAGTGACTACCCAGAGCTAAGATATGCTGTCATCGCGAGCGACCCCGATGAACATCGGGGGAGCGTGGCGATCCCCTTCAGGATTGCTTCTCCCGCCTTTGGCGGGATCGCAATGACAAATCCATATCAATGAATTTAAGCCGCTATTTATTATATTTTTATCAAAGCGATTTCCGCAGATTTTTCCAAAAAAAAATAATCAAATTCTGTTGATAAACAAACTCACGACCAAAATTAACTCCAAAATGGAAATTAATCCCAGTAAAACATACATTACCACCTGCCCGAATTTGACAAATTTTTCAAAATCCTGCCAAAGCTGTCCTTCTTCTTTTTTCATTCTTTTAAAATATTAAATGTTGAAAGAAATTTCTTTAAATCCTGATGAAACAACTCTTTTTCCGGATCAAATTTTGGATTGGTCCAATCTACTCCTCTTGAGACAAGTTCAAAGACTAAAATATCGTTTTTTCTGACCAAATAGTATCTAAGATTTAATTGTCCTTCAAAAAGGCCGGTCTTAATAAAATAATAACTGTTCTTGCCAATAGTTCTTTTTGAAAATTCGTTAAACGATTTTGGCGGCAGTCCGCTGGGATCATAGACAACGTCGCTGATTAAAATCTGTTTAAAATCCACTGTTTGTTTATAACTTAAATACCGGATATTAATATCCGCGGAAAGGTTGGCTGTTTTCTCTTTTTTTAATCTTAAAATCACACCGAAAGGATCACTTAATTCCTGCAGTGAATAACCACCTGGGTTTGTAAATTCAAACCCGAATATCTCGTTTTTATAAATTTTCCACACGCTTGCCTCTACCGGAGGAATTGTTCGCGTGATTCCGTCATTGGCTTCCGGACTACCGGTAGGTGTAATTGAATTTTGAGGTGAAGTTAAAGTATTGCTTTTAGATAGAGTACTCGGGAAAAATACAAAAACTAAAATCAACTCAACTATCGTTACCAGGCCCATTAATAAATAAGCGGTTACTTGTCCAATTTTAACTAAACGATCAAGATTGAAGTTTGAAGCAAGGGTTTTTTCTTCCATTTATTTAACAACCAGGCTTAAATTGCCAGACATTTTTGATTTTATAACAATGGTCATAAAAAAAATAAAACATAATAATAGTATATTAATGAACATTGTAATTGTTTTTCGCTTGCCTCTCATAAAATTACAGATAATGACGATAGATGATAGAAAATAGATCTATCTTCTATTCTCGACTACCATCTTCTATCCTCAATCATCCATTGTCTAAAAGTGTTATATTTTACTAATCAGTTATTTATAATTGTATCATGATTAACAAACAAAAAAAAACAGTTCCAAAACAAAAATTTGCAAAAATAATCGTTTCTTCTTTTGGTAATCATTGTAAAATACTGCTTAAAATATTTAAACTCACCCTACCCCTCTCTTTGTTAATTTCCATTCTTGTCTGGAGTGAAATAATCAGATTTATGATAGAAGAATATCTTTTCCAATATTTTCCCCTTAATGCGCCAGTGCTTTCTTTACTGATATACGTTACCGCCGTAACGGTTCTTATGTTTTCCGTTATTCTTCAAATTTTATCTTTTATTTTAAAAAAAAGAAAAAAGAAAATGGCAGAAGACTTGTCTCCTGCCATAAAAACAACTTAAATTCTGAGTAGTTACTTTCTATCCTCAATCATCTACTGTCTAAAATGTATTTGTATGTTTACCTTTGTACACTTATCATTGTCCCATTCCCGGCAAAACCAACAATATCGGTTTTTCCGTCATTGTTTACATCAGCAACTGTCCTTGGAAATTGATCATTGGTTGTCCATCCTCCGGACGGGGGAGAAAAACCAAATTTGGAAGAAATCAAAACAAGCGGGCCGAAAGATGTTCCTGTAGACAAAGAAACAAATACACCGTTTGATGCAAATCCAACAATGTCCGCTTTGTTGTCATTGTTAATATCCTTAAGATACCTGGGGTATTGGTTAAAGGATGCCCAGGAACCGGAACTGGGATTAAAACCAAAGTTATTGCTCCATTGGGCTATTGGTCCAAAACCAGGGCTCGCTGATCCTTGGGCAAGAGCTACATAAACTCCTGCTCCCCCAAATCCAACAATATCTGCTCTTCCGTCACCATTAACATCGGCAGATGTTCTTGGAAACTTATCAAAGGTTTCCCATCCCCCGGCAGCAGCATCAGTACCAAAGTTGGTAGACCACTTGGTCATTGGACCAAAAGTTGTTCCGGTTGACAGGGAAACATAAACACCAAGCTTTGCAAATCCAACAATGTCTGATCTTCCGTCACCATTAACATCGGCAGATGTTCTTGGATATATATTCTGTGATGCCCAGGAACCAGCAGCGGGAGCAGAACCAAAGTTTTTAATCCATAGAGTCATTGCGCCAAAACTTGTTCCGCTTGATAAAGAAACATAAACACCAAGTCCCCCAAAACCAATAATATCTGATTTTCCATCATTGTTAACATCGGCAGACGTTCTTGGAGTAATATCTTGATTCTTCCATGATCCAGCAGTAGGCAGTGAACCAAAGCTGGTGGACCATTTGGCCATAGTGCCAAAAGCAACTGTTCCAGGAATAGTGAGGGTTGTCCCACCGGACAGGGAAACATAAACACCATTGTTTGCAAAACCAACAATGTCCGCTTTTCCGTCATTGTTAACATCTGCCAGTGCTCTGGGGAAAAGATTTTGTGATGCCCATCCTCCGGCAGAGGGAGCGGAGCCAAACTTGGTAATCATTATTGCCGGGATGAAAAAAGATAGCGGGTCTACATCCAGCGAAAGCAGACAATGAACAGTATCAGGCGGCCTGTCAGCTGCTTTTGAACGATAACCCCTGGGGGTTAAGATTTGATTATTCAAATAAAAGACACTGATAAAAAGAAAGACTACAAAAAAGAAACTGAAAATAATCTTGGTTTCTTTTGAAATACCGGCAATTATCAATTTAACCTTATCCATATGTTTTAATACTTAATACTTAATACTTAATACTTAATACTTAATACTTTAATAGTTTACCCTCTATCTTCTGTCTTCTGTTTCCTAATACCATCCCACTCCCGCGCTATATACCATTGATTGAACAGTAAATCTTTTACCTTCAAGAAACTGGTATGAAACATAATATTCATCAGTTGTTCCCGGCTTCCTGTTGGATGTTTCACACCAGCTTTTCCCGTCAAGCCCGAGTGTTTTGGTAAATCCTGCTCCCCGGCACCAAACAGAATCAGCACTGCCGTTTATTTGAAATCTTGCTTTTGAGATTGCAGATCCGGTTCCTTTGGTGGAAAAATATACTAGATCACCCATTTTTCTTCTTGTCCCTGAAATATCGGTCCAATTTTGATCATATATTTTGCAATACTGGCATTGACCGGGAATAGGGGTTCCTGTTCCTGCTGATGGCGAAGGAGTAACAGGAATAGGGGTTGAAGTTATGGTTGTACTGCAGGGACAGTTGGCTCTCCCGGTACACCCGGCCGGGGGAGTTGGCGGAAGAGTGGGAACTGCTGCCAATACAGGTAATATATTGTTAAATTTAACAAGCAGGATAAAGAGAGAGATAAAAATAATGATTAGAGATATTTTTTTTGTTTTTTTATTCATTTTAATATTTCTTCTTTAATCTAAATTTATTTGGCCAAGTTTTTGACAATATCTTCAAGTCCGAACATTTTAACTTGCTGCTCGTAGGGTGTAAGACCATAAAAACCTGATTTGCCGGTAAAGATTATCTCGCCTCGTCCATAAGTTTTAGAGACATAAGAATAATAATTCTTCTTGGGCATTACCACGCCAGTTACAGGGTCAGCAACATATGTCATTTCACCAGACTGAAATTGGACAACAACGTGCCCGATTATCGGATTCTTCGTAAAACTTCCATAAATCGCACTGGATTTAATACCTTGTTGCCCCAAAAGGTAATTTTCGTATACTGCATACTGATTGCAGACTGCTTTTCCTCGAGATAAAGAACCAATCAGGTCAGGATTAAGGTTGGTTAGCAAATCAGGAACTTTAGAAAGATTAATTCCCTCGCCTTTATTATTATATACACTCTCCATTGTTTTATTAAATGTTACATTTTTATTAATACTCGCAGTCAAAGAAGTGATAAATTCCAGATCATTTTTAGCTTTAAAATTAGTATCTTTATAGATTTTTTCCTCAAGCGTTTTATATTCCGGCGTATTTAAACTTTGAGGTAATATTTTCGGACTTATAGCTTCAAATATTGCCAATGCTCCTACTCCTCCAGGCCCATTAGCCGCTATCATAACCGATATTAAAGCTTGAAGTACTAAATTATTGGTATAGCTGGCAGAATACGTGTGCATTTGTAATGGTGGCTTATACATATACTGAGAAGAAGACCATGGATCTCCTCCACCGCCATCTCCTTGTTCTGCCACCTCTCCCGTTGGGTCGTTTCTCATAATCGGGTTTCCGTTTACATAAGAATATCTGTTTGGTCCTTTGGCTTTATCGGCAACTGTAAATATTCCTAACTTGGGGAAATAATATCTTTGATTGTAGTAATAAAGATCAGTATTCAAATCACTAATCTGGCCAGTATAGAGATGGTCGGTTGGAAGAGTGTCAGAGCCGGCAATCTTGGTTCCATAAGGATTGTAGTCCATGTCGCTTCCTGAAACTTTATTACCACTTCCGTCAGTAATCGCTTTAGTTGAAGAAAGAAAATCTGAATGAAGATAGGCAAAACTTGAAGTACCGGTACCAGAGTTGGAAACAATCGTATAAACCATTCCTCCCGGATGGTAGCTTTTAACTGTTGTTTTGTTTATGGAATTTTCCTTAACAATTTCCAAAGGACCTAGATAATAAGTAACTTTATTCCCTTCAACTTCTTTTAGCCTTTGACCTTTGTAATCATAAACATATGAAGCAATCGTGTTCGTTCCCGATCCATCTGCTACCATCACCAACCGATTAAAATTATCATAAGAATATGTTTTGTTGGAATTTCTAACTAAGTTTCCTTTATCGTACGAAAGATTGGTAGTGGTTCCGGAAATAGAATAACTAATGGGGGCATTAAGCGGGTAACTGGTGGAGCTATTATTAAAGTTAATGGCAATATCTTCCAGTTGTCCTTGTGGGTTCTTTTCTTTTTTTCTGGTCATTCTTCCCAGCTCATCATATATATATTCTGAAGCATAGGGATTAGTGGCCCGGGTTAAACGATAGAAATCATCATATGTATAAGTCGGGTTAGTTCCTTGAATATTGTCTCTCATTGTAAGTAGATTACCCGCTTTGTCATAAGTCAGATAATCAATATTTAAGATTGGGTTACCACTTTTGTTTACTTGATGATTGGTTAACCTTAAGGTTTTATCGTTTAAATTATAGGCAAGGGTGTCTACTGCTCCATTTCCCAAAGTTGTTCCGGTAACTTGATTAAACTGGTTGTATGAAATATTGGAAATTGGGGTTACGGTTTCCCGGTTGCAGCCATATGAGCCATTAATACCGGTTAGCCTTCCAATTGAATCATAATTGTTTACTTCTTCTTCAAAGATATCAAATGGTTTCGGTAGTACTCCGGAAATTGAAGTATTAAGCAGTCTGGTCTTTTCAACTTTTCCCAGTACGTTATACCAGTTATGAATTCTAAACTCAGTACCAGTAAGGTTCATCTCTGTTAAAAATTTACTGAAGCTGTCAACAACTCTCCCCTGGTTGTCATAAAGATATTTAACTTCATAATAATCAGATCCGGAGGAGTTTTTGGTTACTTCGCGGTATAACTTTCCAATTCCGTTCCAGCCTGGATCCGTATTGTCATATTCCAGAAGCGCTCTTTGAATAGCGCCAGTACCAGGAGTGCAGTTTGTTGTTCCTCGATAACAATCGTTTTCATAGATCTCTATTCCCCGGCCAAGACTGTCATATTTGGTTGATTTTTCCAGTCCCTCGTTATCAGTGACTATTAAACTGTTTCCGGTTGCATCATAACTTGAAGTACAAACACCGGAAGCGCTTTTACCAAAACAAATTGTTCCAAGATCAGGATCAATTTGGGTTTTTACCCTACCAAATCCGTCATAAGTGGTAGTCGTACTGGAAAGCAGTGTACCGCCAATGTTTCCACGATAATTATTGGTACCGGTTATACGGTCCAGAGTGTCATAATTGTTTGTAGCAGAAGAATAAATTGTGTAACCGGAACTTGGATAAGTTACCCCGCCGCTGCAAGAAAGAGTGGCGCTTCCGGTATATACTGCCGCTCCGGCGTTTCTTCCCAACTGATCAACCCAGGAATAACTTTGTTTTCCCATTGGGTCATAAGCAAAAGTATTTCTTCCTTCATATTTGATTAAGGAACAAGTACCATCAGGTTGGGTAACTCTAACCGCTCTTCCTTGAATATCATAATCAGTTATTGATACAAAACTTTCCGGACTTGGAGCTTGAGATGAAGTAAGTGTTGCTTGATAGTTGCCTAATGATCCGTTAACTTCCTGGCTGGAAATTGACTTAACTGCTCTACCTAAGGAATCATATTCAACTCTGTTAGAGAAAAGTTTATTCGAGTTTGCACTTTCTGTTTGGCTTTGTAATTTTCGTCCCAAATCATCATAAAAAACATAAGATACCAGTCTTCCGGTATTTGGATCAGTAGTGGCAGTAGTACTGTCTTTTTTACCAACTTGTACTACCATACTTAGAGTTCCTGCTGTGCTTACTGCCCGGTCGGTATAATGGTATACCAGTGTCGGGCTTCCTGAAGTGTCACCCGGCTGGGCAATCCAGGTTGTTCTTCCCCATTTATCATATCCTGTTGTTGTTTGGTTGCCATTTAGATCGGTTATCCTTACAGGAAGACCAATAATATTTGCTGCTCCCGATCCGGATTGAAAATCATACATTGTTGTTGCTGCCTGGTTTAGGGGGTTGGAAACCGAAACCGGAAAAGTAAGAAAGGATGAATCAAAAGTTGTGGTAACTGACAAGGCAGTACTCGAATAACCTCCCGAAGGAGTAAAACCAATCCACATTCCACTATTGCCACTATTTCTGTTGCTAATTGCAACGTCCGCATAGTTTTTATAATTTGTTGAGACTGTTAAATTACCTGTTTTGTCTGTTTGATTGGTATCGTAATCATAATTGTTAATTACCCCCCGAAGTCCGGAAATTGAAGTTGATGTTGGACTGCTGATTCTTGAGTCGCTTACATCAACCTCCAAGGAATACTTAATTTTCCCGGTATACAAACTACTAAGACCGTTATACTCAATAAAGGACAATTTTAAGGTCGTATCTCCCAACGTCCCACTGCCGGACCTGACTTCAACCGCCAACGGTTTATCAACCACATATTTAACTAAATAGGGGTTTTGATTATCTTGTTCAAGTGTGGCGTAAGTAGTAAGAGTAGTTCTTATTGGAGTTGTTGTTCCTTTTGTAACAATATTGTAATAATTATTGCTTCCACTGATAGTGCATGAGTCAACTTTGTATACAGTTTGTTTCATTAAATTACCTTTGTTGTCAAAATCGCCATCAGCAGAAGTTGAATAACCGGCTTTTCTTAAATTCGCATCTCCAACGTCCAAATCACTACAAGCGGTTGTTTGCGAAGGATAGAAAAAATATTGTTTCGGACCGGGAGTAGTATCAACTATTGTACGATAAGAATAATTTTCAGTGGAAATTGGAACTTCGGTTGTGTTGTTGCTGTATACAACTACTGTTTTTCTGGCAACAGTACCTTTTTTGTAGTAATAATCATTTAATCCCGGATCTCTGGTTTGAAAACCTTCATAAGAACAATCATGTTGACTGCTATCCTTTCCAGCAAAAGTTCCTTCGTTCCCTCCAGGATTATATGTATAATATATTGCTGTCCTGTTAGTCCAGGTTGATCCGCTGTCTTCAGATGAAGCCAAAATCTCTTTAACCCGGCTATAACCTAAGAATTCAGAATCACCCTGGGTATTTAATATCCAGTGCCCGCTGTATTTACAATCAACCCTGTCCGTATCACTACCTCCACAATATGAAGAAGCGCTGCTTTGGTACTCATATTTATACTGTTGGATTTTGTTTGGTGCAAATGAACTTTTAATGGTTTTTGTTAAAATTCTGGCACGTGAATTTCTTTGGTTTTCCGGATTATCTGCAAGCGTGTAACTTTTTCCATATGACGAACAGCCTTCAGAGTTGAATCCTTCGTAATAAATCTGATACATTGCTCTTTGATAATCATATTCTACATAACCGCCATATCCATTGTTTGCTTTACTAAGAAGAAGACTTTTGGCAGTATCGGTAAAAGGATAATATTCATATGTTTGATAAACAGGAAAATCTTGTCCGGATCCATTTAGTTTGATTTCTTTTAAAAGAAGCATTCCTGTTGAAGTAAGAGAATTATATGAATCTGTCGGCGGATAAGCAGATGGTACAGTTGAATATATATAATTAAGCTGGTAGCTTCTGATTAAATTATTTCCAAGCAATACTTTAATCTGTTCAAGTTTCCGGTCACCGGTAGATGCGTACGGTCCAAAATTATTATCATCTCTTTTGGAATAAATAAATTCAATTTTGTTTACTTGATTATTATTTCCTGTTTTTAAGCCAACTCCGTATTTAATTGATACCGGATATATTGCCCGGGGAGAAAAGATGCCACCACTACAATGATTAGCGGGATCAGTAATCGGATCACGACCGTCAGTCCCAAAACAACCCCTTAAACAGATATCCTTCCATTGTGTTTCTCCTGCTGCCTGACAATCAGTTCTCCGGCTGCAATTTAAACTAAAAGCCTTACAATCAAAACTCAAACTTATACTTTCCATTCTAGGGTTATCATTACAATTTTCTTTTGACATCCTCATTGTTTCTATCTGGTTGTCACTAATTAATTTAGTGTTAAAACATCTATTGGTACAAGGTCCCCAATTATTATCTCCACTGTAACTTGGAGGAATAAAACTCATACATTTATCCCTGCACTCGTCCAAACCGTTTCCCGTTAACTGCCAGTTTCCACCCTGGTCATTTGGTCCTACTTTGGGACTATACTCATAAACTATTTTGTTTCCTGAAGTATCAATCGCTTCCGTTAAAACCCACTTGTTAAAGAACCTTTTTCTCTTTTGGTTTTGAGTAGAATCTGATAACGGACAACTGCCCGAAGTAAAGTCGGCGTTATGTTCTCCTCCGTCTGAACAATTAATATCCTTGATAATGAATCCCAGTCTTTTAAAAACATAGTGTTTACCGTCTTTGGTCCAAATATCCCAGGAACGGAAATCTACATTATTCTGTCCAAGGGTTCCTCCGCCACTACAATCAACCGGTTGTCTTAAATGCGGATCGGCAATACCCGGGTTTTCATATTTTCTGACAATCTTTAAAAAGCCGTTGGGAATTGTGGTATAGGTTGCGTCCTGACCATCGGGCATCCCGTCTTTTGAACCGCTTGGACCAAACAACTGAAATGATCTGCCATCAATTACAAGATAATATCTATCAGCCGAATTTTTGTAAATTTGTGGAATACCGGACAAATTCCAGCCCAGTCCAATATATGAGCCTTGAGATTTTGCATCACCGGATGTCCATTCGTCATTTTTCCTTTTAAAACGCATATCCTCAACTGCCGCAGAAGAATATGACAGGGAAATTGAGGGGGCAAATCCTCCGGCTGCCGGAGGAACTTGAATCGGATAATCAATTGTCGCATCACCGGTTTGTACTGAAGAAGCAAAACTCTTTATTGATGGAACCTGCAGGTTTTCTATCACCGAATCGGACCCGGCAGTAGTTGTTGTTAAACTTGCTGAAGCTGTCGAAATCTCTGTTGCTCTCCGAATCTGTGCTTTCATTGTATATTGTGCTTTCAGTTTGGCAGTATTGCCTACACATTCATATTTGTCCCATTCTGATTGTGATGCCCCGTATAAACTCGAAGGAATGTATTTACATAAAGCCATTGGTAAAACAGAACCGGAAGTAGTTAGTTGAACCGCTTTCTTGAATAATGTAATTTTTTTATTGCTCAAAACAAAAAATGAAAAAACCAAAAGAAAGAGGATTAAAAAAAACAAGAAAAATACCAAAACCTTCTTGTTTGTCTTTTTATAAATTACATCCATTATTAAACCAAAAAAATTAATTTATCAGTTATATATTATATAGTATGGTTATTTAAAATTGTTGTCAATAATCTAAGATCGAGAATGTTTAACTTGGTATTTTCTATCTATCATTTGTTTTTTATTCCAATTCAATTAAATTAATTTCTTTAAGCCATTTTTGGTCAACCATTCCCCGATCTGCAGTTGTAATAATGGTTTGATGTTTTCCAATTAAACCAAAAACCAATTTTCGATGGGCAACATCCAATTCCGAAAAAATATCGTCAAGAAGCAGGACCGGCAAATCGCCTGACTGTTTTTTAATAAACTGCAGTTCTCCCAGTTTTAACCAAAGAACTGCCAGTCTTTGCTCTCCTCTTGATCCAAAAACCGAAAGATCTCTTCCCTTCTCTCTCTGCTCACCCCCATTTCCCTTATCTCCCTTTTCGTCATAAATCTTTATCTTAAAGTCGTCCCTTTGGGGTCCAACCAGTGTCATCCCGGCCGCTTCTTCCTCCAAAGCGTATTTCGCCAGTCTTTCTTCCGAGATGGTACTCCTGTCATAATCAATTGAAAATTGTTGAATCGCAACGAAATCCCGCAATTGGCGGGAAAAATTGTAATCTGTAAATTGTACATTGTTCAAAAATTCAATATATTCTTCTCTTTTTCTAGTAATAATATTGCCGTTTTTAATCAGCAGTTGGTCCCAAAAAAAAAGCCTTCTGCGATCTATTCCTCCAAGGTTTCCAATTCCCCCGCTTATTTTTTTCTTCCGAAAATCCTCCAAAATCTTATTCCTTGATCTTAACCCTTTCTCGTACGACAAATGGGCACGGGCATACTCCCTGTCTGTTTGATACAAAACCATATCTAAATATTTTCTTCGCAGTCCCGGAGAATCGGTAATTAAGTCCAAATCTTCCGGTCCGAAATATACTGCTCTTAAATTCCCCAAAAAATCTATCTGTCTCTTGCCGACTCCATTAACGAAATATCTTTTTTTCGCAGTTTTCTCTCCTCCAACCTCCCCAATAGTTAGCACAATTTCAAGGTCTAATCCATCTGGCTCGCCCTGCGAAGCTTTAGCGAAGCGGGGTTCCTCTGGTTCTTCTAATCCTTCCGTTATTTTTCCATTTACTCTACCTATCTCTTCGTTATATTTAATCGCCTCTCTTTCCACTCCTTTAACCCGAAAACACCGGCCGCTGGCAAGCAGATAAATTGCTTCCAAAATATTTGTTTTCCCAACCGCATTCGGCCCTATAATCAAATTTGTCTTTTTTGAAAATTCAAATTCTCTTTTAGAATAATTACGGAAATTTTGTAATAAAAGTTTATTAATAATCACTTTTGGCAATTTTCGCAAAAAAAGGTTCCTCTTCCCCCAAGTGAAATCCATTTAATTTTCCCGCTGCAATTGGGGCATTTTTGATCTTTTTTTCCATAAACCATAAGATAGTTTTGATAGGAACCTTTTTCCCCGGTGATTTGCCGGTAAGCTTCGTCTTTATCAGAACTGCCCTTATGTTTTATCGCGTTATTTAATACTTCAGTTATCGAATTTCTTAAATTAACAACTTCTTTACCGGTCAAAGAACTGGCCGGCCTGGTTGGTAATATCCCTGCTTTAAATAATGCTTCATTAGCATAAATATTACCGATTCCTGCAATTTTTTCCTGGTCCATTATTAGAAGTTTCACCGGTTTTTTTGACCGGCCTAAAATATCCTTGAAATATTCCAAATTAAAACTTTTTTCATTATTCGCCTCCGGCCCCAATTTTTCTAATCCTAATTCTTCCAAAACCCTAATATCTTTACCCTGCGAAGTCCGGCTGAGCCGGACGAAGTGGGGCCTAACCACCCTAATCCACCCGAATATCCTAAGATCATTAAAATAAAGTTTACTTGCCCGCCGAAGTCGAGTCTGACTCGACGAAGGAGGGTCAAAAGAAATAATCACCCGAGTATATTTATTAGGTAATTCTCTTACTTCGTATGGCCCTTCCTTCTGGTCCGTCTTATTCTTCTGGTCCTCCTTGCCGTCTCCTCTGTAAATAAGCTGTCCGGTCATTTTTAAATGAATTGCCAAATAAATTCCTCCTTCGAGTTCAATTAAGGTTATTTTTGCTCTTCTTTTTACCCCTAAAACTTTTAAACCAATTAATTCTTTACCCGCCGACATGTCCGCCATAGCTTTAGCGCCGGAGGAAGCCTTGGCGTAGGAGGGCCCAATGAACGATTCTTTTTTCAATACTTCAATACCGGTTATTTTCAAACCCTTTAAAACTTTATCCAGCTGTAATCGTATTGTTTCTACTTCAGGTAATTCTGGCATATCATTCCTTAATTGTCCTTGCCCCATACAATCGCCCCTCGCAATCACAAACGAAGTTCGTGACGCGAGGTAAGATTTGTATGGGGTCAACTTCTGGTAACTCAGGCATATTTTCCTTTATTACCCCGTAGACTCGCCCCTCTGAGGCGAGGACGTAGACCTCGCGAGGAGGTAAGAGTTCTACCGGGGTTAGACTTTCTGTTTAAATGTTAAACTTTTTTCATTCCACTCTCCAATTTTTTTACTCAACAAAAAGTCGTCATCGTTAAAATACCCACCGGCTAAATGACCATATTTTTGGAAACCGTTTCTTTTGTAAAATTTAAGATTTCGTTTGTCAGAAGACAAGACAAGCATGTGTCCTTTATTTTTCTTAACCCATTTTCCCCAAAAATCAACCATTTTTGATCCCACTCCCATTCCCCTAAAATTACGGGAAACAATCAACCAATCACAGTATGATACCCCGCCAATATTTCTTTGTGCCATTAATACCCCTACCAGTCTTCCGTTATCATTTTTAGCTAAAAATACATATTCGTCACCAAATTTAATCCATTTAAGCAGTCTTTCCCGACGGTGTCTTTTCCATTGAAAAGCAACTACTTGCGGTGAATATTCTTTAAAATCTTCTGTCAAAGATTGTTTAAAAAGTTTATAAAAACCAGGTAAATCTCTTTTTTTTAGTTTTTCAATTCTGATTTTCATTTTTGCCGACAGGCAAAAACCATTGTATCAAATGCTTGGCAGTAGTCAAAAATTAGGATAAATACCGATCGCCACAATCCCAAGAGTCTCAATTTTGTCCGCATACTGTTTTCCCCACTTCTTCTTAAATATATCATTGGGTTTTTTCCATGAAGCAAATTTTAAGACAATACTAGACATTCTTTTTAACAAACTCTTCAATTTCCTTTTTAAATCTTTCTTTTGAAAATTTAGTCGCCTGTTTCCGGCAATCTTCCGGTTTGAACCCGCCCCCTCTTCCCCCTACTTGCCCGCCGAAGCTCCGATGAATATCAGAGCGAAGGAGGGTTTCCCTAATTCCCCCAATTACCCCCTCTATCGTCAAATCATTAAAAAACACTCCCGTCTTCCCCTCAACTATCGTTTCCGTATACCCTCCTCCTTTAAAAGCCACAACCGGTCTTCCGGCCGCCATCGCTTCCACCGGTGTAATCCCAAAATCTTCATCAGCTGCCGCCGCAATAAACGCTTCGCAGTTCTTAAGTAAATTGTTTTTTTCTTCTTCAGAAACACGGCCTAAAAATTCAACCGTCTTACCCGCAATAGACCGTAAAAAGCCCTCTTGTGATCCGGTCCCGTAAACCTTCAAGGGTATATTTATTTTATTACACGCTCTAATTATTAAATCAAAATTCTTCGCCGCTTCCAAACGTCCCCCGGTAAGATAGTAACCTTCCTTATTAACTTTGAACTTTAAACTTTGAACTTTGAACTTGTTTACTATATCAACCGGCGGATTAATAACCACCGCATTTCTCCGATAGAATTTCTCTATTCGTCTGGCAACCTCCCGGCTGTTGGCAATAAAAAAACTAACCTTTTGCGCCCGGTTAAAATCGTACATACGCATGAAATGATTGACAATCAGCGCATACAATCTAAAATACCAGTGTTTTTTCCAGTTTCTCGAAGTCTCATATCCATACAAATACCTTGGTGGAGTATGACAATAACAAATTTCCTTTGGTTTTCCTTTAATTCTTCCTCTATCTTCTCCTTTAACCCCTCCTCTAATCCTGTCTCCTGTGAATCCTTTTGTTATCGCCCAACTTGCCGAACTTATCACTAAGTCGTACTGCGAAAAATCAAAACTTTCCCAAATCAAAGGAATTAAGAATCTAAAGGGGCTAATCAATTTGTCGCAAAACGGTAATCTGCCAAACCAACTCTCAACAACCCTAACATCTTTACCCGCCGACATGTCCGCCATAGCTTTAGCGCCGGAGGAAGCTTTAGCGAAGGAGGGCCCAAAAGCTCTCCCTGCACTCGACCCCTTTTTGCAGAAAATCGTATAAATCGGTGCGTCGGGATAAATTTCATGCAAGGCCATAAGCACTCTTTCCGCCCCACCATATTCATTTAGATAGTCATGAATTAATGCAATTTTCATAAATAATCGTGCTTGCCCCGTAGACTCGCTCCTCCGAGGCGAGAACGTAGATCTCGCGAGGAGGTAAGAGTTCTACCGGGCTTGCCCCGTATAAGCGCCCTTCGCGAGCACAAACGAAGTTCGTGGCGCGAGGTAAGATTTATATGGGGTACTAAAGCTATCTTCATAAATAAAAACACTACTTGACAGATAAATAAACTTGATATATTATCCTCAAGCTGTCACTTGATTATAAGTGTATACAGTGGAACGTCCGGCTTGCCGGACGTTCTTTTTTAAAACAAACTTTGTTGTCTTTCATCCAACGTCCCTATCTTTCCCTTCCTTGCCCCGCGACTTGTCCCGCGTAGCTTCAGCGAAGTAGGAAGTCCGGCTATGGACGAAGTGGGGTCTCCCATATTTCCCTTCTCGTCCTTTCCCTCCAATCTCCCGATTAAACTTCTAAATCCCAATTCTCTGAACAAAGCAGTTATTTTCTCTTTGTCAAAATCCTCCGCTTCCGCTTTTTTAAAATCCAGATCAACCGGAACATCTTTTAAAACTGTCGCTAATTTCTTCGATAAAAACGCGCTCTCTTTCCCTTCTTTTAATTTCATAATTATACTCTCCCCAAAACCCTCAAATCCCTTATCTCCCTCACCTATCTGCCTATAAATCTCTTCTACTGTTCCGTATTTTTCCAATAATTTTATTGCTGTTTTTGGCCCGATCCCCGGAACCCCCGGATAGTTATCCGAAGGATCACCTACCAGTCCTTTAAAATCAACAATTTTATTAGGATTTATTCCCATTTTTTCTTCAACTTCTTTTTTACCGACTATTTGCGCTTCCGATAAACCTTTCGTCGGCATATATAGTTTAACTTTCCCGTTCACCAGCTGCATCAAATCCTTATCCCCGGTAACAATCAACACCTCATCAACTTTGCACTTTGAATTTTGCACTTTGCACTTGGACGCTTGCAAAGCCAGTGTCGCAATTACATCATCAGCTTCATATCCATCGGCAGTATAAATCGGAATATTGAAAGCCTCTACGACTTTATATACTTTTTCAATCTGCCCTGCCAGTTCCTCGTCCATTTTCGGACGGTTGGCCTTATACCCGACAAACTCTTCATTTCTGAAAGAAACTTTGCCAGTATCAAAAGAAACAATTATATATTTTGGTTTTAATTCGTCCAAAATTCTAAGCAGCATTGAAGAAAAACCGTAAACCGCATTAACCAGTTCCCCATTTCGGTTTGTCAACGGAGGCAAGGCATGATATGCCCGATGCAAAATCGCATTCCCGTCGATCAGTATTAGTCTTTCCATTAATTCCCCCTCCCGCTTGCCCCGACGAGGTGCTCCACCGAAGCCCCGATGTTCATCGGGACGAAGGAGGGTCCTCCTGATACTTCTAATCCTTCAGATTTCTCCGTCATAAGCCCAATTTTATCATAATTTATCCCCAATCTTCTTTTACCCCCTCTCTCTTATTCCCCCTCTTTCCCTTCTCTCCCGTTAATTTCTTCCAAAAAAATGCCGGGTTTCCCCGGCTTTTATAGTCTACCTAATATACTGAACACTCAAAAATCTTATTGCATCCTTCTCTAAATACCCCGAAAGATCTTCCTCAATCGCCTCTTGCAAGGGACACATTCTTTCTTCAAGTTCGGGCGCGTGAGCCGGACAAGCTTTAAAAGTCAACCTCACCACTCCGTTTACTTTGGCATAATAAACAGTTGCCTTTCCGCGGGTAGGCTGACCACAAATACAGCAATTAAAAGTTCTCGCCTTTTCCTGCTCTTCCCGAACAACCTCGACAGTTACCGAAACATTTGTTGTTAATCCGTTACACTCCCGATCTCCCTTGTCGCCCATTATTCCTCCTGAAAGGTGCAAAGACATATACTGTTTGGTATTTTATTCCCCGAAGCTTCAAAAGTCAAAAAATATCCGTGTAAATCCCTGCCCGCTAGTCGCCTTCGCTCCAAGCGATGGCAGGCGGGCGCTCGCAATCCGCGAAAATCCACGCTTCATTTCATAAGTTCCTGAAACTCGTCCTCATCAATCGTTTCTTTCTCAATTAGTCTTGCGGCAATTTTATCAAGTTTCTTTTTGTTTTTCAATAAAATCCCTTGTGCCATTTTATAAGCGTCTCCGGTAAGTTTTTCCACTTCCTTGTCAATTTTTGCCTGCATTTCCGGCGATAAACTATTTGGTTCATAAAACATTCTTCCCTCGTCCTCGCCGATTTGATTGCCTAAAAATATTGGTCCTATTGAGCTCATGCCAAAATTAATGACCATGGCTCTGGCAATTCTGGTTGCTTGAGAAATGTCATTGGAAGCGCCGGTGGTCATTTCGGAAAAGATTAACTCTTCCGCCGCCCGCCCGCCCATCATCACGTTAATCTGTTCCAAAAGTCTTGTTTTTGTTTCGTGAGAACGGTCTTTTAAAGGCGCGATCATCGTATGGCCCAAACTCATTCCTCTGGCTACAATTGAAACTCTATGAACCGGATCGGTTTGCGGAGAAAAGAAAGAGACAACCGCATGTCCCGCCTCATGATAAGCGGTCATTTTTTTGTCATCATCAGATTGTAATCTTTTTCTCTCCGGTCCAAGTTTGACTTTTACCGTCGCTTCTTCTATATCGGATTCGTCGATTTCTTTTTTATTTAATCTGGCCGCCAAAATCGCCGCTTCGTTAAGCATATTTTCTAAATCCGCTCCCGAAAATCCAACCGTCCGCTTAGCTATTTTTTCCCACAAAACGTCTTTGACAAAATGCTTGCCTCTGGCATGAATTTGCAAAATTGCTTTTCTGCCTTCTAAATCAGGTAATTCCAAAACAACAGTTCGATCAAATCTTCCCGGCCTAAGAAGAGCCGAATCAAGCAGGTCTCCGCGATTCGTCGCCGCCATTACTAAAACGGAATCATTCGGCGTAAAACCGTCCATCTCAACCAAAATTTGATTTAAAGTTTGCTCTCTTTCATCGTGCCCGCCCATAAGCCCCGATCCTCTTTGTCTCCCGATTGCGTCAATTTCGTCAATAAATATAATTGAGGGAGCGGCTTTTTTCGCAGTTCCAAAAAGATCTCTAACGCGGCTGTTATGAAGCAAAATCGGCTTCTCTCCTCCGAAAAACCCTTCGTTTTCTATTCCACAAAGATCATAAACATAACCGTTAAAGGGTTTTTTAACTATCTTTTTTACAATAGAACGTTTAATCTGATAAAGATTTTTTATTGCCTCACCCAGAAAGGGGTTGCTAGTTTTGCCGATAATTAAATTCCAAGATTCCAAATTGGGAAGTGGTTTATTTTTGATTATTCTCCCGCCTTTTTGTCGTTCATGTTTTATCCCTACTTTAATTCCGTGCATCGAGCAAAGCCAAGCCATCTCCAATATCAATTGTTTCGACACGGAAGTAATCGACTGCTTACCCGTTTTTGTTATATATCCATCCCCTTCCGCCCAACCCTGCAAAAAAGATAGAAAATACTCTTTTGGCAAATCCCAAATAAATTGTGGAACATGTTTGTTATGAGAGCCGTTCCCGCAATGCCTGGCAAAAAAGCGACCCAGATGAGCTGAATAATACTTTACCCTAATTGAATTATCGGCAGTTTCCTCTAAAACTGGTTTTCCTACCCCAAAGACTTCCTCCATGAGAGTAACAACCTCAAGAATCAAATCTTTCTCATCAATCCCAAAAGTAAACTCCAGATTATTCGTTCCCCTTCCCTCGGCAGTATAAAGACCAAAAAGCTCCATTAATTCTGGGATAACTTTAACCTTTTGGGGTAAATTAAGTTTCACCAATTTTTTGGAAACTTCTTGAGGCAGATGAACTCCTCTTTGCCAATTGCTCATCGTCATTTGACATAACCCAACCTGTCCGGCTAGTTGATATTGAGAAAGCCTATCCGGATTAGCAATTACATATTCATATTTTTCCCATACCTGAGGGTCATCATTCCAAACATCTAAGTAAAGCGGTTGACCCGTGAGGGAAAATTCATGGGTTTTAATTTTATGGATTGTTTTCTTAAGTTGAGAATCCCAGCGACGAACATTCATCGGTATGTTGACTAAAAGGTCACCTTGTTTCAAATCAGCCACTTTTTTTGGCGAAATCCACCCTTGGTTTCGTACAAAAACGCTATGATCTCCCGTTGTCCGAATTTTTCCCCCTAAATATTCAATTTCATAAATTTCCTTAACTTTATGACGATAAACTCCTTCTATTTTTTTCCAGCAGCTTTTTCCAAAAACAAATTTCTGGCTTTTTTTTGATTTTGTTCCCCAAAATCTGTTTTCCTCTTTCTCAAAACCAAGAGTTTCTATCCCACCGACTTTTATAACTTTATCTGCCTCCCCCTCAAGATAAAAATTATCAACAAGCTCGCCAATAGGCAATAATCTTGCATCGCCTTCTTCTTTAACCAAAATAGGAGTATCACCAGTAATTGACGCCCCGACTCCTACAAGCATTTCCATAAATTCTGATCCTGCCATTGAAAAAAAAGGCACGCCTGCTTCGCCCGCAACGGCTTTTGCCAAGAGAGTTTTTCCAACGCCGCTCGGCCCAATCAATAAAGCTCCTTTGGGAGTACGCGCCCCTAAAGCGCGGTATTTTTGCGGATGCTTCAAAAAATCAACTACTTCCTCAAGTTCTTTCTTTGCCTCGTTAACTCCGGCCACATCTTTAAAAGTGATCATTTGTTTTCCTTTGGCAAAAAGCCTGGCTTTTGATTGGCCAAAAGAAAAAATGCTGTCTTGCGCCCCCTTGGCTTGACGAAATATATAGAAGAAAAAAACCGCCATTAGTCCCAAAGGCAAAACCGTACCGGCAATATCGGCAATCACCCGCGAAATCGTTTGATCCATAATCTTTACGTTCACGGATTTCGGGTCAATACCGGATGCTTCAAAAGTTTTTACCAAACTTTCACCGGTTTCTTTTCTTGAAGAAAATTGTTTGTCGTCTTTGTAAGTTAAAATTAATCTGTCGCCGTCAACCAATACTTGTTTTACCTTATTGTCTTTAATGTCAGTCAAAGCCTTGCTTAAATCTATCTCTTCCGAAGAAACACCGGGACGCAGGGACGAAGAAATAAGATTAAGCCCGAAAAAAGCGATTATCAACCAAAGTATGATATTTTTAGGCGACAAATTGATTTTGAATTCAAACTTTTTAATTTTCTTGCCGCCGTTTTGCTTATGGTTATTCAAAGGAGGCGGAAGCGGTTTTGTTAACTTCATAATGAAGGTAATTTTAACACCTTTGGCCGTTTATCACAATATTATTGTGAGACTTGTTTAATAACTCAGGACAAAGGTCGTTCCTTGAGGCTGAAAGCCGAAAGGTGCGACCTTGATATGAAGCAAAAGAAATATCAAAAAATAAGTAAATTTGTAGTATAATAATACAAAACATATGGAAGAACAGGTAGATTTTAATGAAGAAACAATTTCAAATATTGTTGAAAAACTAATTTCTCCTAATAGAAACTGTTCTATTTTGGAACTTCAAAGTAGGATAAATTATCTTTCCCATGCTCGAGCAAATCCAACAAAAAGCATAGAACAAGCAACAAAATATCTTTACGAAGCAATTGACGAACTTAAGGCTTTTGTGGGAGAAGGCACCGGTGACAAAGATATTGCTTTAATTAGAAGTATCCACCAAGAACTCGTAAACAAAAAGATATTACCCTCCAACAGTAGACCGATGTTGGAATTTATGTTAAAAGCAGTTACACAAAAACGAGACAATGACCAAATACCACAAGGTTCTGGTTTATGTTTCGCAACCAGCCCGGACAATCGCCAATTTTTAATAACCGAAGTTCCTCAAAGAATAATTTATTAATCTTTAAAAACAAGAAGTTTAGTTTGAAAATGTTTCCCGATGTTTTTGATGAAATTGGTTGGCTTTAGTATCCAGACCTCGGACAATCTGGTGCGAATTGAGTTTATATGATATTCGGAAAATAAGCCAATTTTTGAACCCTCAACCGGCTCTTAATCTCGCTTAATTTTTGCTACAATAGGCCAGATGGATAAAAGTAAATTAGCCGTAAATACCTACAATAAAATCGCTAATACTTATACAAAAGAATACTTTAACGACCTTTCAGATGCTTCATACATAGATAGGTTTTTGGAGATCCTTCCTTCTAACAGTAAAATTTTAGATGTAGGCTCTGGCCCAGGACAATTTTCAAAATACATTAAAGAGAAAGGTTTCGATGTTTGTGGGGTGGATTTTTCGGACAAGATGGTCGCAATTGCTAAAAAGAAAATTCCCGAAGTACCTTTTCAAAAAATGGACATGAGGAAACTTAATTTTAAGCCGAAAACTTTCGATGGGCTGTTGGTTTCTTATTCTTTGATTCACATACCATCGAATCAAATACCAGAGACACTTAAGGGTTTTTATCGTGTCCTTAAACCGAACGGTATTTTAGAGGTTATTGCTCAGAAAGGCAAAGCAAATCAGGTTATCGACGGACCATTTCTACCAACCGAGAAAATGTTTTTCAACTTTTTTACGAAGGACAGAATCTCAAAATTTCTAAAGAAAGCAGGTTTTGAAATTATCTTCCAGGAAGAAAAACCAACCCAAGACCCCAACTCGGTAGGTAATCTGATAATTTACACAATTGTTAGAAAGGCTAAAAAATGAATAGTCAAGTAAGAATTGTTGTTTTTGATTCTTTCCCTGCTTATTCGGTGGTTTAGATTTTTTCTAAAATGGTTTGTATCTTGGGTCTAACACAGTTGCGATTAAAAAGAAAAGCACTAGTAATGTCGTGGTTATTGCAACATATTTCTCTAGTTTTGAGAATTTTTTTCTTTTCCAAACAACAGGAATTGAAATCAACAAAAAGACTTCGGCTAAAAATGATAAACCGCCTAAACCATAAATATATAAACTTTTTGCAACTTTAGGCAGGCCTGATAAATCCTCTTTTACATTGCCGAAAATGTCCAGCGGTGTATGAATTTTTAGAATATCTTGGGTAATGTCTTTCAGAAAATGTACTATGACAAATAAAAACAGAAGCGGTAGAAAAAATCTCCATATTTTGAATAATTTGGTCACAGTTCATTTTATCAGTTATAGTGTGCTTAGGTTAAGTTTTTTGCTACAATACCATCAGATTAAGATGAAACTACTTTTGACATCAGCAGGATTAAGCAATAAAACGATCATTAAGGCCTTTTCTGGCTTGGTTGGTTTGCCGAATAATAAAGTTCACATCGCTTTTATTCCCACCGCTTCGAATGTTGAGGAAGGAGATAAGGGGTGGCTTATTGACGATTACATCAATCTTAAAAATCAAAAATATGGCTGTATTGATATTGTTGATATTTCATCCTTACCTAAAGATATTTGGTTTTCCAGAATTAAGAAGGCTAATGTCATATTTGTGGGCGGTGGAAACACTTTCCATTTAATGTATTGGTTTAAAATATCTGGTTTAAAAAAATTATTACCTGAACTTACAAAAACAAGAGTGTACGTCGGTATAAGTGCTGGCAGTTGTATTACTGGTCCGACCATTTACAATTCCGTGCAGAATTTGTTTGGGGAAAAATATGAATTAAAGATTGAGGATGGTATAGGTTTAGTTAACTTTCAAGTTATTCCCCATCTTAATTCTCCTCACTTTACTAAAATCCGTGAAGAAAATTTGAAAGAAGCGGCAAAAGATTTAACGGAACCAGTATTTGCAATTGACGATAATTCTGCAGTAATAGTTAATGGCGATAAGATTAAAGTTGTTTCAGAAGGCAAATGGAAAAAGTTTAACTAAATTAATGGTACCTTGCAGGCATTAGTGTCCGAATTTCGAACAATTTGGCATGAAATAAGCTCCCTTCCCCAGCCCTTTCCAACCTTACTTAATTTTTGCTACAATATTAACAAATGGATACGGAACTAGCAAAACATTGGAACGAAAGCAGTAAAAGAATACCCCCAGATAAAGACAAATCTCCCTACGCAGTTGGTAAGGAAACACTTTTCCCAAGAAATGCAAATGTCTGTGATTTGGGGGGAGGAATGGGTGCAGATGCACTTTATTTTCTCACAAAGGGTCATAGAGTGATTTTATTGGATATTTCTGATTACGCTTTGGTCACCGCACAGAAAGCAGTGGAAAGAAGTGTTTTATCTGATAGACTTCAAACACAACAAGTTGATTTGAGTCAAGGAAAAATACCCCAACCAGATGGTAATTTTGATGTAGTTTTCTCCAGACTCGCACTCCATTATTTCAGGAGAGAAACTTTAGTTAGTCTTTATAGAGAGGTTTACAGGATTCTTAAACCCGGAGGGGTTGCTTTCGTTTCCATTAAATCCGTGAATGATGAAAAAGAGATGATTTTTTTAAGAAGAACCTCAAGGGAAGTTGAGCCAGGTATTTTTGAAGAAGATGGAATTTTAAAAGTTAGGTTTTCTCAAGAGCAATTAAAAGACTTACTAATCGAAGCTGGCATAACTGACTTTGATATTTCTGAATATAAAGAAAGATTTGAAGGGAGAAAAGATATTGTTAAGTCTGGGAATGAAGAACTACTTTTGGCGGATATAACAATTAGAAAATAGATTTTATGAAAGAAATTGTGGTGGCTTCCTAGTTAATAATTACCTTACTATCGTCCCCGGTGGAACATCTTCCTCCGGGATTAAGAAAACCGGTTTACCATTGACATCCGCCGCGATTATCATTCCCTGACTTTCATAACCTTTAAAGTTTTTCGGTTCGATATTTATGAGTACCGGTATTTCTTTTCCTATAAGTGATGAGGTATCCGGAAAAAATTCTGCCATTCCGGCAATAATTTGCCTTAGCTCACTACCAAAATCAAAGACAAACTTTAAAAGCTTATCCGCATTAGGAACTTTTTCCACAGACATTATCTTGCCAATTTTAATCTCTAATTTTTTAAATTCTTCAAACGTTATCATTTGGCAGGGGTGCCGCGATTCGAACGCGGGATCTTTCGTTTTGGAGACGAACGCCTTACCAACTGGGCTACACCCCTACTTCATCCGCCACAGCTCCAGCGACGGCGGAAATAAAAAAATCCGTCAACGACGGATACTTTATTCGAATATTTTTAAATCGTCATTGTGGTCAAACCGCAGCGAGATCCCACGATTAGCGGGACTTGTCCAGAATCGTTTGCTCGATTAACCTCGAACTTAGTGCTCCATCTATCGACTTGTGGTGAGCTTGTCGAACCATGACACACCCTGCTGTCTCTTTGCCCCTCCGAAGTCCCGATGTACATCGGGACGAAGGGGGGTTTCAGTTTCGCCTCTGCCCGGCATTTCCTCCGGGAAGCTAAGTTCAGAAACTCCATCCCGTTTCCTCAAAGCTATGCTTGAATAATATCCCTTTCCTTGTCTTCCTGTCAACTTTTCCTTACTTCTTACCATTCCTCTTCCATTCCTTTTACTGTTAATTTATCAACCCTTAACATCCTCCTAACACCCCCCCCTTTTTTCAAAGACGGATCTGCAGAAGATTTCTTTGCCAGTGGGGTTTTTTACCAAAACGGAAAGCGGGAAAACAAAACTCCAACCCCGCATGTATTTACCGGCGAAACTATAATAAACG
>Ga0265296_1001551_pt1 | contig 25981 bp, 24 predicted proteins | sample MunlanPumphouse1_FD_189073 | JGI IMG/M metagenome (GOLD analysis project Ga0265296, IMG submission 189073) | Groundwater microbial communities from a municipal landfill in Southern Ontario, Canada - Pumphouse #1 | ecosystem: Environmental > Aquatic > Deep subsurface > Groundwater | place... | reverse complement strand
CCCGCCCGGGCGGCGGCGTCGGCCACGACGAGGGAGAGTGATGATGCGAGAGCCGGACGACATCAGGACGGTGGCCGTGCTCGGCTGCGGCCTCATCGGCTTCAGCTGGGCGGTCGTGTTCTCCCGGCACGGCCGCACCGTGAACCTCTACAATCGGCCGTCACCGAGCCTTGGCACGGCGAAGGACCGCGTGCGGGCGAGCCTCGGCCTGCTCCGCCGCGAGGGCGTGATCGACGAGCGGTGCGCCCGAGAGTCGCTCGCCCGCGTCCGCACGTTCGACGACCTCGCGGCCGCCGTCGCGGGCGCCGACTACGTGCAGGAGGCGCTGCCCGAGGACCTCGAGCTCAAGCAGCGCGTGTTCGCCCAGGTCGCGGAGCTGACGCCGGGCGAAGTCGTCATCGGCTCGAGCTGCTCGGGCCTCATGCGGGCCGACATCGTGCGCCTCGTAGGGCGCCACCCGGAGCGCTGCCTCGTCGCCCACCCCACCAACCCGCCGCACCTGCTGCCCTTCATGGAGGTCGCCGGCGACGAAGCCAGCGAGGAGGCCAAGGTGGCCACCGTGCGCTTCATGGAGGCGGTGGGGCAGAGGCCGGTGCGTTGCAAGGAGGTGTACGGCCATGTCCTCAACCGGCTGCAGCTGGCGCTCCTCCAGCAGGCCTTGCACCTGGTGAGGGAGGGCATCTGCTCGGTGGAGGCCGTCGAGGCGGCGCTCACCGATGGCCTCGGGCCGCGCTGGGCGCTTACCGGCCCGTACGGCGTCGAGGAGCTCAATTCCGGCGACCTCGGCGAAGGGCTGCGCAAGTACAAGGCCTACATGCTCGCGGGCTTCCGCGACCTGGGCGCCGTGGAGGGCTATGACGAGGAGTTCGTGCAGCGGGCCGTCGAGGGCTTTCGTCCGCTGATGGAGGGCAGGGACCACGACGACTACCTCGCCTGGCGAGACCGCCTGCTGGTGAGGGCGAGGGCGCTGAAGGAGGGGCCCCCGGCGCCGCGGCAGGAGCCGAGCCCGCCTTGAGGGCCCACGGGGCAGCGCGAGCAGACCCCTGTGCTACGATGCGGGCATCATGAGCGACCTCGGCTTCCTCTTCTCCGGCTACGCGCGCCTGCCACAGGACGTGAGCCACCAGGCGATGTACAAGCGCGTCGGCGTGGTGGTCGAGGTCGATGCCACCGGCAGGGTGCTCGGCTGCACCACATCGTTGATGATGGACGTCGCGCGGGACTTCTTCCGCCGGCTGCTCGTGGGGCGCTCGGTGCTTACCGAGCGCCTCGAGATCGAGGCGCTCATCCGCTACCACTACCGGGGGCACTCGCAAGGCGCGCTCATCTCGGCGCTCGGCAAGGTCTTCGAGGCCGTCGACCAGAGCCCGCTCGTGCTCGGCGAGGCGGCCGGGCCGCTGCCCAGCGCCGGCCACCCGGACGCCGGCACCGAGACCTACGGCTGACACTCGGCCGGCGCACGGGACGGCGACGCGCGCGCGGGCGACGTCCGTCCGCGCCCGCCCAGCTCTCGCGCCGCCCTCCGCCACCGGCGCCGCCCGCCGGCTCCAGCTCCGCTTCCCGGGCCTGCCCGACGGGTCGCCGTGGAGTGACGCCACCGCGTCGTTGACAGTCACTCATACGTATGTATGATGTCGCGAACGGTGGGTGCGGATCGGGAGGTGAGCGGATGGCGGTCCGGATGACCTGGCTGTCGGACGGCGACCGGGAGAGCATCGTCCAGGAGGCGCTCGGGGTCCTCGAACGCGTGGGCATGCGCCTGTCCGGCTCGAAGGGCTTGGCCGCGCTCGCCGCGGCCGGGGCCCGCGTGGACCACACCGCCGGCATCGTCCGCTTCCCGCGCGGGCTCGTCGCCGAGGCGCTCCAGCGCTGCCCCCGGGACGTGCTCATGGCCGGGGCGCGCCCCGAGAAGGACGTGCGGCTCAACGGCGAGCGGACGCACTTCAACGTCTCGGGCTGCGCCGCCAAGACGCTCGACCGCGTGACCGGGAAGGTGCGGCCGTCGAGCCTCGCCGACGTGCGCGACGGCACCATCGTGCTCGACGCCACGCCGCAGCTCGACGCGGTGTGGACCTTCGTCACCGCCACCGACGTCCCCCTCGAGCGTCGTGAGCTGCTCGAGTACTACACGTACCTCACCGAGACCGAGAAGCCTGTGGTCTTCGTCGACTGCCCCACCGAGGTCGCCGCCGTGCGGCGGATCTTCGCGGTGCTTGGCGACGGCCTCGAGGGCTTCCGCGCCCGGCCCCGGGTGGGCGTGCTCTGCGCGGCCCGTTCGCCGCTCGAGGTCAACGGGCCGTTGCTCGACCTCACGGCCGAGCTGGCGGCACTCGGGGCCCCGATCTGGGTGTACTCGATGCCCATCGCCGGGGCCACGGGGCCCGTGAGCCTGGCCGGGACGCTGGCCCTCCTGTGGGCCGAAGTCCTCGGGACCATGACCGCGGTCCAGACGCTCGCCCCGGGGGCGCGCATCGTGGCCTGCTGCGGCCCCGGGATCCTCGACATGAAGGCGACGACGATGTCGCTCGGCAGCCTCGAAAGCACCCTCATGGGTGCCGCCTCCACCGAGATCGGGCATCACCTCGGCCTGCCGGTGCACAACGCCGGCCTCTCGACCGACGCCAAGCATGCCGGGGTGCAGCTCGGCTACGAGAAGGGCCTCAAGGTGATGGCGGCGGTGGCCACCGGGGCCGACATCGTGAGCGGCGGCTTCGGCTTCCTCGATTCGTCGAGCACCTTCTCGCTGCCGCTCATCCCCATCGACGCCGAGATCGCCGCCATGGCCCGCCGCATGGCCGCCGGGATCGAGGTATCGCCCGCCACCCTGATGGGTGAGGCCATCGAGCGGGTGGGGATCGGCGGCGACTACCTCCGCGAGCGCGAGACGAGGGTGCGCATCTGCGGCGGCGAGCACTTCATGCCGTGGATCGGCTCTCGCCTGCCGATGGAACAGTGGCTCGCGGGCGGCAAGACGGAGCTGCAGGCGGCGGACGAGAAGGTCGAGGAGGCCCTCGCCGCGCGGCGCGAGCGGGGCCCGTACCTGAGCCCCGGGCAGCGCGCCGAGCTCGCCGCGATCTGCGGCGTGGAAGGCGGCGAGTGGCGGTGACGGCGCCGGCCGGCGCCCGCGGGCGCGCCTACTCGGCGCCGTTCGACGACCCGCTCGGCGAGCTCAGGCCGGCGGCCCGGAAGATCCTGGCGGCGGCCTCACGGCTGCTCGTCAGCGAGGGCTACGACGCTCTAACCCACGAGCGCATCGCCGCCGCCGCCGGAGTCAACAAGTCGTCGATCCGCAACAACTTCGGCAGCAAGGCGGCGCTCGTGGCGGCCGTCGTCGACGCCATGGTCCACGACGGCTGCCTCGAGCTCTCGGAGGCGCTCGAGGGCGCGGAGGCGCACGAGCGTGTGCGCGGGGCCGTCGACGGCATCGGCGAGATGATCCACAGCGGCGCCTTCGCCGGGTACTTCGACATCCTCCCGCACGCCCTGCGCGACGACGACCTGCGCGAGCGCATCCTCGCCCTCTACCGCTGGTGGTACGGCGAGAACCGCAAGTGGCTGGGCATGACGGCCGACTCCGCGGCCGACCCGGCGCGGGCCCGGCTGCAGCTCGGCGTGGCGCAGATCGTCGCGGCGATCATCGACGGGCTCTCGATCCAGGCCGCCCTCGAGCCGGAGGGCTACGACGTGTACCCGGCGCTGGACGCCCTGGCGGCACTGCTGCAGGGTGCGCTGCCGGCGCTGACCGAAGCGGGGGGGCCGCCGCCGGTCGCCGGCGTACCCGCGAGCCCGAGCTGACGACCAGGAAGGGAGGGGCCGTGGGGAAGAGCCGCACGGAGGTCCCGCACGAAGGCGGTGACCATGAGACGTAACCAGCACGCCGGCGGCGAGCGCAGCGACGGGGCGCGGCTGCGGATCCTGACCGACGACGAGATCCGCGAGATCCACCTCTCGACCCTCGAGGTGCTGGAGCAGACCGGGGTCTGGGTGGAGGACGAGGAGGCGCGCACCACCTTCGCCGCCGGCGGCGCCGTGGTCGACGGCGTCACCGGCGTGGTGCGCCTCCCGCCGTACCTCGTCGAGGAGGCGCTGCGCTCGGCGCCGTCCAGGGTGGTGCTCGCGGCGCGCGACTCGAAGAACGACCTCGTCCTGGAGCCGGGCCGTGTGGGCTTCACCAACTTCGGCGAGGGCATCCAGGTGGTCGACCCGTACACCGGCGAGCTGCGCCCGTCCACCGTGGCGGACTTCGTCAATGCCGCCCGCGTGGCCGACGCTCTGGATTCGGTGGACGTCTTCGAGAAGGCCATCTCGGTGCACGACGTGCCGCAGGAGACAGCCGTGCTCTACCAGGCCGAGGCCTGCCTCGCCAACACCTCCAAGCACGGCTTCATGGGCTCCGGCAACGGCTACCTCACGAAGAGACTCGTGGAGATGGCGGCCGCGGTGGCGGGCGGAGCCGAGAAGCTGCGCGCGCGGCCCCTGCTCACCTTCATCACCTGCCCGGTGAGCCCGCTCAAGCTGGTCCGCGACTGCTGCGAGATCATCATGGAGTCGGCGCGCGCCGGCGCCGCCGTCAACATCCTCTCCATGGCGATGGCCGGCGGCTCGAGCCCGGTGACGCTGGCCGGCACGCTCGTGACCCACAACGCCGAGGTGCTCTCCGGCCTCACCCTGGCGCAGCTCACGCGCAAGGGCGCCAAGGTGATCTACGGCAGCTCGACCACGGCGATTGACCTGCGGCTCGCCTCCGCCTCGGTGGGCTCGCCGGAGTGCGCCCTGATCAGTGGCGCCGTGGCTCAGCTGGCGCGCTTCTACCTGCTCCCGAGCTGGGTCGCCGGTGCGTAGGGCGACGCCAAGGTGGTCGACGCCCAGAGCGGCCACGAGAAGACCCTGACCGGTCTCACGGCAGCGTTGGCAGGCGCCAACCTGATCTACGGTCTGGGGATGATCGAGTCGGGCGTCACCTTCGACTTCGGCCAGCTCGTGATGGACGACGAGTTCGCGCGCATGATCAAGCAGGTGGTGGGCGGCATCCCGGTGCGCGACGAGACGCTGGCCGTGGACGTGATCGGGGAGGTCGGCCCGTTCAGCGACTTCCTCAGCCACGACCACACCAGGGCGCACATGCGCGCCCAGTCCCAGCCCACGCTCATCGACCGCCGGGTGCGCGAAGACTGGGCGGCCCTGGGCGGCAGCACGATCTACGAGCGCGCCACCGAGAGGGCGCGCCACATCATCGAGACGCACGTGCCGCTCCCGCTCCCCGCTGGGGTGGCGGAGGCGCTGCGCACGATCGTCGAAGAGGCGGAGCGAGAGCTCGGTGTCCAGGGCGTGCGGCCGCTCCGCGGAAGCGCAAACGAAGGAGGGCGGGCGTGATACTGACTCGCATGGGCGACGGCTACACGGTGGAGATGACGCCCGACGAGCTGCGGGCCGACCTCGTCGCGGGCTCGGAGGACGCCGCACGGCGCGGCAAGGTGCCGCTGCTCGAGGAGGCCGAGCTCGACTGGCTGCAGGACCTCTTCACCGGCACCAGCCGGGTGGTGGGCGTGGAGCGTGGCCACGAGGCGATCCTCACCAAGGACGGCTCCGTCAACACGCTCTACTCGGCTCAGCTCTCGAGCGGGGTCGGCATCCCGCTGGCGCGCGAGCAGGCCTTCAGGGTCTTCGAGCGCGCCTTCTGCTTCGACAGCATGGAGATCGGCCACCCGGATTACTCGTTCAAGCCGGTGAAGCCGATCGTCGCCCTCGAGGCCACGGCGGTGGAGGGCGTGCTGCACGGCTGCATCATCCCGGTGTTCTACGGGGCGATGCCCAACTTCGGCCTCTACGCGCAGCCGGACGGGCCGTACGCGAACCCCGCCGACCTGCTCCCCAGGGGGGAGATCCAGGCGGCACGGGACGTTCAGCTGGAGATCGCCGAGACCTGCCGTGACGACATGCTCTACGTGGCCCGCCACATGGCCGACGTGGGTGCCGACGGCATCAACTTCGACACCACCGCCTCGGCCGGCGACGCCGAGTTCCTCGCCACCCTGCAGGCGGTGGAGGAGCTGGCCGCCACGACGGACCTCGGAATCGAGGTCGGCATGGCGGCCGAGTGCGTGCTCGGCTTCCATGGCCAGCTCCAGTACAAGGGCACGCGCCTGGCCGGCCTCTGGCCCCACCAGCAGGTCAAGGTGGTGGAGCAGGCCGGGGCGCACATCTTCGGCGCCGTGGTCAACACCAACACCCGCCGCTCGACGCCCTGGAACGTGGCCCGCGCCGTGACCTTCGTCAAGGAGTGCTCGCGCGTGGCGGAGATCCCGGTGCACGCCAACGTCGGCATGGGCGTCGGCGGCGTGCCGATGTTCGAGGTGCCGCCGGCCGACGTGCTCACGCGAGCCAGTGCCGCGATGGTCGAGGTCGCCCGGGCCGACGGGTTGTAGGTGGGCACGGGCGATCCCTACGGGATGTCCATCAGCCACGCGATCGCCTCGGGCATGGGGGGCATCCGCACCACCGGAGATCTGGTGGCCAGGATGCAGCTCCGCGGGATGAGGCTCCCGGAGGCCAAGAAGTACGTCGCCGACAAGCTCCACGTGAGCGTCTTCGACCTCACCGACTCGACGGTGATGAGAGGGCTGCGCCAGGAGCTCGACATCGGCGTGATCACGGCCGTGCCGGGCTGCGCCAAGGGCCTCGAGGCCAAGGTGCGCATCGCCGACCTGCTGGACATCGAGATCAACTGCGTCAAGCGGCTGCGCGACAAGTCGGCGAAGGTCGTGGTCGGCTGAGGCGTTCGCGGCGGCGACGGTGAGACGTTGCCCCGCGCAGGGCGAGCGATCGTGGACAACGCTCGGCTGAGGGCTGGAATGGGAAGGCCCCACTCCCGGCCCTCGCGGCGGCCTGGTCGCCCTGCGCCGGCCCGGGCCGCCCGGTCGCACCGCCGCCCTCTCCTTCGTCCATTTTGTGGAACCGGCGGGAGTACCTGTTGCCTCACCTAGGAAGGTACTCCTACGGTGCTTCGGTGCCTCAGAAGAAAGGTACCCATGGTCAGGCGGAGGCCGCCACCTCCTTTCCTCTCGTCGTCATCTTCAGAGAACACATCCGTGCGAGCTTCTTCTGGTGATCGGTGAGGCGTCGGCGTAGGGCCGCCGGGTGGAGCGCAAGGTGCTCGTCTTCGAGGCGCGCCGCCGTCGCTTCGTCGAGGGCGCCAGGGCCAGCAGCCGCTCGTGCGGCGCCGCTGCCCTCTCGTAGCGGCTGGAGATCTTGGCGCCCGCGCGCTGCTTGGTGAGCTGCTTCCCAGACGGCAGGAATAAGTATTGTGCAATCACGCACAATGGTGTACTGTGCTTGTGAAATGTAGGACAAGCCTTGGACACAGGCGCGTCGCAGGTCCACCGCCACGCAGACGACCGGGGTGTTGACGCGTGAAGCCCAGTCTGGGCGCAACCCAGCGTCAAACTAACCACTTCGTAGCTGAACGATCGCCTGATTCAGATAGCCGCAGGCATGGGTGACGGTCGGCGCAATCCCGATGGGCGTGGTCGTCGCGATGATGGTCGTGCTGACCAATGCGATCCCAGGTCGCTCGTGCACTACTGCCCTCCGTAACCCCATCTGCCGCACCGACTCTGGGGGTTCGTGTGCGGCTTTCCCTCCATTCGTTCATTGTGAAAGGGGGTGCGCTCATGGAACTGACAAGGCGCGAATTCTTCAAGATGACCGGAGCAGTGCTGATGGTGACGACGACGTATGAGTTCGCTCGTCAATCGCCTGCACTGGCGGGAGAACCGGAGGCGGGATGGAAGCTCGTCGACGTCAGGGAGACCCCGACCATCTGCTGCTACTGTGGCTGCGGGTGCGGCGCCATCGTCTCGGTCCGAGACGGCGAGCTCATCAACATCGAGGGCGACCCGGATCATCCGATCAACCGTGGCAGCCTGTGCGCGAAGGGCTCCGCGCAATTCGGCCTCCGCTCCATCTACGACCCGGAGAGCGGCGAGAGGATGCTCAACCCGAATCGGCTGACCAAGCCGATGGTGCGTCGCCCGGGTTCCGGCTCCTGGGAGGAGCTCTCGTGGGAGCAGGCGATCGACGAGATCTCGAGGCGCATCAAGGCGACGCGCGACGCCAACTACGAAGAGGTCGCCGACGGCGTGACGGTCAACCGCTGCGAGGCCATCGCGAGCCTGGGCGGCGCGGCGCTCGACAACGAAGAAGGCTATGTGCTCCAGAAGCTGATGCGCGGGCTCGGCGTCACCTTCCTCGAGCACCAGGCTCGCGTGTGCCATAGCTCCACGGTCGCTGGACTTGGCGGCACGTTCGGCCGCGGCGCGATGACGAATCACTTCTGCGACTTGAAGAACGCCGACGTCGTCATGGCGATCGGCTCGAACAACGCCATGAACCACCCTGTCACCATGGAATGGGTGCAGGAAGCGCGGGCCAAGGGCGGCAAGTACATCGTGGTCGATCCTCGCTTCACCCGCAGCGCGGCGGTGGCCGACATCTACGCTCCACTGCGCTCGGGCACCGACATCGCCTTCTTCGGCGGTCTCGTCAACCACATCATCGAGAACGGGCTGTGGCAGAAGGAGTACGTCGCCCAGTACACGACGGCGTCCTTCCTGGTCTCTCCCGATTTCGCCTTCGACGAGGCGACCGGACTCTTCTCCGGTTGGGATGACGAGACGCAGGCCTACGACCCTGCGACCTGGGGGTACCAGATCGCGAGCGAAGAGCCTTGGGACACGTCGCCGACCGGTCCCTACGCCTGGACCACCAAGCCGGGCGTGCCGAAGTTCGCCCCGGGTGTCAACAAGGTCGCCAAGACAGACCCGACGATGAGGGATCCTGACTGCGTGTGGCAGCTGCTCAAGAGACACTACGCCCGCTATACGCCCGACATGGTCTCTCGCGTCACCGGATGCCCCGCAGACAAGCTCGCCGAGGTCTGGGACGCGTTCGCGTCGAGTGGCAAGTCCGAGAAGAGCGGCACGATCCTCTACGCGATGGGTCAGACCCAGCACACGAACGGCTCCGAGAACGTCCGCGCCATGGGAGTGGTCCAGGCGCTTCTCGGCAACATCGGCGTCGCCGGCGGCGGCATCAACGCCCTTCGCGGCGAGTCGAATGTTCAGGGCTCGACCGACGTTGCGCTGCTCTGCCATATCGTGCCGGGCTACATGGCAGCGCCGGTGGCGGCCAAACACCCGACCCTGCAGGCGTGGCTCGAGTCGGAGACCCCCGCGAGCGGCTACTGGGCCAACAAGCCCAAGTTCCTCGTCAGCCTGCTCAAGGAGGTCTACGGCGACTACGCCACCGTCAAGAACGACTACGCGTACGGCATGCTGCCGAAGCTCAATGCCGAGAACCATACGCTGATCGGCATGTTCGAGGCGATGGACAAAGGCGTGGTCAAGGGCATGATGCTGTGGGGTCAGAACCCGGCGGTGAGCGCGCCGAACGCGGACTTCGCGCGTTCCGCAATGAGCAAGCTGGACTGGCTCGTGGCGGTGGACCTGTGGGAGACGGAGTCGGCGGGCTTCTGGAAGGCCCCCGGCGTCGCCGCGGCCGCCGTCCAGACCGAGGTCTTCATGCTTCCGGCGGCCGTCAGCTACGAGAAGCAGGGCTCGGTGTCCAACTCCGGCCGCTGGATCCAGTGGCGTTGGAAGGCGATCGACCCACCGGGAGAAGCCCGTGCCGATCTCGAGATCGCCCACCAGCTCTTCAAGTCGCTCAAGGAGATGTACGAGGCCGAGGGCGGCCCGAACCGCGAGCAGATCACCGAGCTTCATTGGCCCTACGAGAGCGAGGGGCACGCCGACGTCACCAAGGTCGCGCGAGGCATGAACGGTTACACGGTCGTCGACGGCAAGCTCATCCCCAACTTCCCAACGCTCGCGGCCGACGGCTCGACTGCCTGCGGCCTGTGGATCTACGCGGGCTACTACGCGAACAACGAGGCTCCCGACGATCCGGCCAAGCAAGCGACCGGGACGCGCGACAGAAGCGTCGATCCCGGCGACCTGGGCCTGTATCCCATGTGGACGTGGGCCTGGCCGCTGAACCGACGCATCATCTACAACCGCGCCTCGGCCGACATCAACGGACGCCCCTGGAACCCCGCCAGGACACTTGTAGCCTGGAAGGGCTCAGCGTGGAAGAACAACGACGTCCCGGACTTCGTGTGGAAGACGGTGCTGCCCGACGGGACCGAGGAGATGGTCCCGCCGAACAACAAGGCGTTCATCATGACCTCGGAACTGAGCGCCCGCCTCTTCTCCACCAGCATGAAGGACGGCCCGTTCCCGGAGCACTACGAGCCGTTCGAGTCTCCGGTCGCCAACTTGCTGAACGGCTGCCAAGCCGACCCGGCGCTCACCTTCGGCAGCGCCGCGTCGGTCAAGCCCGGCGACGCCGCCCAGTACCCGATCGTCTGCACGAGCTTCCGGCTGACTGAGCACTGGCAGAGCGGCAGCATGACCCGCAACATCCCGTGGCTGGTCGAGGCGATACCCCGCATGTTCGTCATGTTGTCGGTTGAGCTCGCCGCAGAGAAGCGGATCGCCGACGGCGACTGGGTCAAGGTCTTCAACAACCGCGGCGCGGTGGAGATGTACGCGCTGGTCACGCCTCGACTCAAGCCTTTCCGGGTCGACGGCAAGACCATCCACGAGATCGGCATGCCGTGGCACTGGGGCTACGCGTCGGGTCTTGCGACGGGCGCCATCGCCAACGACCTGTCGCCGAACGTCGGCGACGCGAACACCTCGATTCCCGAGTACAAGGCCTTCCTTGTCAACGTCGAGAAGGCATAGGGGGGACCGATGACTCAGATCGCGATTCTCTACGATTCATCCAAGTGCGTCGCCTGCAAGGGATGCCAGGTCCAGTGCAAACAGTGGAACATGTTGCCGTCTCCGCTCGGTAAGAACGTCGAGGAGTTCTCCAGCAGCTATCAGAGCATGCCCGACTTGAACGGTGACACCCGCCTCATCGTCACCTACGACGAGGCGGGGACCGCCGGTGGCGTCGAGTGGGCGTTCGGTCGACGCTCCTGCTTCCACTGCAGCGAACCGGCATGCATGGCGGTCTGTACGGGTTCGGCGATCAGCCAGCTCCCAGACGGCACGGTGATGCAGGACAAGACGAAGTGCGTGGGCTGCAAGTACTGCATGGCGGCCTGCCCCTTCGGGACCCCCCAGTGCCGTGACTCGCTGGGCGTCGCCGACAAGTGCAATTTGTGCTCCGATCGGGTGGCCATGGGCCGCGAGCCCGCGTGTGTGCAGACGTGCCCGGCGGGAGCCATGACCTTCGGACCCAGGGACGAGATGGTCGCCGCGGGCAAGAAGCGGGTCCAGGCGCTCAAGGCCGAAGGCTTCGGCAAGGCCGAACTGTACGGCGAGACAGAGATGGGCGGCATGCACGTCCTCCACGTCGCGAAGTTCGGACTTGAAGCGCACGGCCTTGTGAGGAACCCTTCGCAGTCCGACGCGGTCTCTCTCTTCGATATCCTCAAGCCGCTGGCGGGCCTGAGCGTCGCCGCCGTCGTCGGCGGGCTGGCAGTCTCGTTCGTGACCGGCATCGGCTACGAGAAGGACGAGCTCCACGCGGAAGGCGTCACGAAGGAGGAGGAGGAGTAGATGACCCGCTACATCCAGCGACACAGCCTGGTGGCTCGGTGGGTCCACGGCATCGTGGCCGCCTCGTGTCTCACGCTGATCGTCACCGGACTCGTGCTGTTCATCCCAGGGGTCCCTGAGGCGCTCGGGGTGGCGACGGTGCAGCTTACTCGCGACTTGCACCGCGTGTTCGCGGTGGCGTTCATGGCTGTGCCGTTGATCGGCATCGCCATAGCTCCCAAGGGATTCGTGCACTTCGTGAGGAACCTGTTCTCCCGCTGGGATGCGGACGACAGGAAGTTCATGCGGCTGTTCCCCAAGTATCTGTTCTCCTGCAAGAGGACACACATGCCCAAGCAGCACGAGCTCAAGTCGGGTCAGCGGTTCATCGATGTCGTGATGATCGGAGCGTCGATCCTCATCGCGCTGACGGGCGTCGTGCTCTGGGCCGGCGGCGGGTCCGTGTCCGCCGCCGTGTTCAGTTGGAGCCTGCTGCTGCACGACGTCTCCTGCATCGTCATCGTCGTCGGGTTGCTCGGCCACGCGTACTTGGGCACCGGTATCTTCCAGCCCTATCGCGGCCTCTGGCGCCTGATGTTCGGCAACGGACGGGTCTCCGAGTCCGACGCGCTCTACCATTGGGGTTACTGGGCCGAAGAAGAGCTCGCCAGCGGCAGGAACGTGGTGGAGAAGTAGCGCCCGGCCAGGCGGTCGGCACGGCCGGGACGAGGGGAGCCGGGCCCAGTGGGCCCGGCTCCTTCGTCGGGGCGCCGGCTTCCGCCGAGCGCCCCACCCAGGGCATCAGGAGGGGACGTGAGGGACGACGACATCAACCAGGCTGTCGAGGCCTATCTCGAGACCGCCGATGGCGCGACGGCGGCGCGCTTGCGCTTCCTCAAGGGGCTGTGGGACATCCAGCGCGAGATCGAGGCGAGCGCGCCGGTCTCTGTGGCCCCCGATGCCCCCGCGGCACAGAGGGCTCTCGCCCTGGGACAGCCGCTGTTCTGGGTGATGGAGCCGGAAGTACCCGCCAAAGACTACCGGGCAGTCGTCAATCGGATAGCGGCGCACGTCGCCGATGAAGCCGGATTGGACCTTAAGCAGTCCAGCGCCCTGCGCGAGATCGATTTCGTCGCGGCCCTCCCCGATCGCCACATCGCCGAAGCGGCGCGCGACTCCCAGGCGTTCGTGGACCAGGCCTCCGAGGCGTTGCGAGCGCAATCGGACGGTGCGGTGTCGCATGCCACCGTGGCGTTCATACTCCTGTCGGCGCTCACCCCGTTCCTCACCGAGGCATCGGCCGCGGCGCTGGCATCCCTCGGCGACTGCCAGTGGGAGAAATGGGGCTCCGGCACCTGTCCGGTGTGCGGTTCGCCCTCGTCGCTGGGATACATCACCGAGAGCGCGCAGGCGCGAGCCAGCGAACGTCGCCTCTGGTGTCCACTGTGCCGTGCCGACTGGGGCTTCGCCCGCATGCGCTGCGTGCGCTGTGGAACGCGGGCGGTCGCGAAGCTCCACTACACGTATGAGGAACGCGACCCTGCGCACCGGGTGCACCTGTGCGATGAGTGCCATGGCTACCTCAGGGTCGTCTTCGAGGACGAGCTGGACAAGCCATTGTCGATGGTGGTCGAGGAGGCGGTCTCCATTGCACTCGATGCCATCGCCCTCGCCCAGGGGTACACGCCGACTGGCGACGGCGGTCAGAGCGCCGCAGTATCCTGACGCTCGATCGCGTGACGACTGAGACCGCACAGCCCGGGGTCGGGCGCTGCCACAGTCCTCGTAGGGTCTTGTCGCGCGGCCGCCGAGTCGCTGGTGCGGCGCTGCTCACCTCACCCGCGAGCCCGTCGAGCAGCCCCACATGGTCCGGGCGGACGTGCCGTTGAGGCTGATGAACGTACGCTCATGCAGACCGCGCCACCTCGCTGCCGCGGCCTGCCGGCGCCCTGCTCACATCGGCGACCCAGGCCAGACTGTGGGCTGAGGCGTCCGGCTGTTCCACATGATCTAGCATGCCAATGATGAGCTCCGGCGACGGCGAGTCGGACAAGTCGACCTTCCTCCTCTCGGGCTACGCGCGGCTGGCGCAGGACGTCTTGCAGCAGGCGATCTGCAAGCGGGTCGGCGTGGTCCTGCTGGTCGACGACGGCGGGTCATCGTGGGATGCACCTCGTCGCTCATCATGGACGTGGCGCGCGACTTCTTTCCGTGCCTGCTGACCGGTCACAACGTCCTCAGCGAGCGGCGCGAGATCGAGGCGTTGATGCGCTACCGCGGCGACTCGTTGGGCGCCCTGATCTCGGCTCTGCACAGGGTCTTCGAGGCCGTCGACCAGTCGCCGCTGGTGCCCGGCGGACCGCCGGTTGCTCCACCTTGGCGAGCGGTCCCGGCTTGCGCCACGTCGCCTTCGCGGTATGATGAGCGCGCTGCACACAGAGCCGCAGACGGGCGCCGCTCCGCCCGCTGATCGTAGGCCTGGACCCCCAGCGAACGCCTCGGCGTCCCCTGGGGGTCTCGTCGTTTCCGGGGAGGAGGCCGAGCCGGTGTGCCGGAGGCGCCGCTCCGCGGCCCCGCCGGCCCCGGGCCAACGGCAATCAGGTTTCCGAAGGAGGGGACTGCATGGACTTCCGCTACACCACCGAGCAGGAGATGTACCGCCAGGCCATCCGCGAGTGGCTGGTCAAGAACCTCGAGCCGCGCGCCCGCGCCATCGACGAGGCCGAGGACGGCATCCCCACCGACATCACGGCGGGCATGGCCGAGCTCGGCATGTTCGGCGTGACGATCCCCGAGGAGTACGGCGGCATGCCGCTCCCCGACGACGAGCGCCTCATCTACGCGATGATCACCATCCAGGAGATCGCCCGCGCCGACCTCAGCATGAGCACCCCCGTGTACTCGCTGCTCACGATCGGCTGGTCGTACATCATCGATCGCTACGGCAGCGAGGAGCTCAAGCGGGAGGTGCTCCCGGCGGCGGCCGCCGGCAAGGCCTTCGTGGGCATCAACACCACGGAGCCCGGCGGCGGCAGCGACCTGGGCGCCATCAAGACCATCGCGCCGTGGGACGAGGCCAAGCAGGCCTTCATCCTCAACGGCGAGAAGGCCTACGTGAGCGGCCCCAAGGAGTGCGCCAAGTGGGGTCCGCCCAGCGGCCACTGCACGCTCGTCAAGACCGACCCCGGCCAGGGCCACAAGGGCATGACCTTGATCTGGGTGCCGGCTCACCTGGACGGCATCAGCTACACCACCTACAAGGACATGGGCCGCATGGGCCTCAGCACCGGCGGCTGGATCTACAAGGACGTGGAGCTGCCCCGGAAGTACGTGCTCGGTGAGGAGGGCAAGGGCTTCTACGTGAACATGGACGGTTTCAACGCCGCCCGCGTCCTCGTGGTCGCCGCCTGCCTCGGCGGCGCCGAGAAGGCGCTCGAGATCAGCGGCGAGTACACGGCCCAGCGCACCACGTTCGGCAAGCCGCTCGGCAAGTGGGAGGGCATCAGCTTCGAGATGGCCGACGACTACATGCAGCTCGACATGCTCAAGCTCAACCTGCTGCGCGGCGCCTGGATGATCGGCCAGGAGCACACCAACCCGGGCCAGTTCGGCCGCAAGGACATCAACAAGGTCATCAGCACCTGCAAGTGCCTCGCCCCGGCGCTCGCGCACGACATCGCCCGGCACGGGATGATGTACCACGGCGCCTTCGGCTACACCAAGGAGACGCCGCTCGAGATGTTCCTCCGCGGCGTCATGAGCTACGAAGTGGGCGCCGAGGGCGGACTGATGATCATGCGCGGCATCATCGCCCGCGACCAGTGGGGCGACACCCACAACCCGTTCAAGGAGTAGCCAGCGTAGCCGGGCTGACGCCGGGTGCGGCGAAGCGGCACCCGACTTGGACGCGTGAAGACTGACCGGCCGGAGGGAGGCCGCCATCATGGAGCAAGTCGAATGCATCGTCGTCGGGGGCGGCCTCGCCGGCCTCTCGGCGGCCTACGGCCTGGCCGCGGCCGGCGCCGAGGTGATGGTGCTCGAGCGTGGCGACTACGCGGGCGCCAAGAACGTCACCGGCGGGCGCCTGTACGTGAAGCCGATCCGGCGCCTGTACCCGGAGCTCTGGGGCGAGGCGCCGTACGAGCGGCCGGTCGCCCGCGAGCTCGTGACGCTGATGGGCGACGGCGCCCACACCACGCTCGAGATCGCCTCCGATCGGTTCACCGGCGCGCAGCCGCAGAGCTACACGGTGCTGCGCGCCCGCCTCGACCGGTGGCTCGCCGAGAAGGTCACCGAAAAGGGCGGCATGGTCGTCCCCAACATGAAGGTGGACGAGCTGCTGCGCAAGGACGGCCGCGTGGTCGGCATCCGCGCCGGTGAGGACGAGATCGGCGCCCAGGTCGTGCTGGTCGCCGAGGGCGTGCTGCGCCTGCTGAGCAAGGAGGCGGGCCTCGCGGCCGAGCCGCAGGCGAGGCGGCACGCCGTCGGCTATAAGGAAGTGATCGAGCTGCCCGCCGGGGTCATCGAGGACCGCTGGCACCTGAACCCCGGCGAGGGCGCCGCCCAGCTCTTCATGGGCGCCTGCACCAAGGGCATGATGGGCGGCGCCTTCCTCTACACCAACAAGGAGAGCATCTCGCTCGGCATGGTGGTGGGCATGGAGGCGCTGCGCACGCGGCGCGACGGCACCGAGAGCTGGCAGCTCCTCGACGAGTTCAAGGAGCTGCCGCAGGTCCGGCCGCTGGTCGCCGGCGGCACCGTCGCCGAGTACTCGGCCCACGCGGTGCCCGAGGGCGGCATCAGCCAGGTGCCCAAGCTCGCCGGCGACGGGTACCTGGTGGCCGGCGACACGGCCGGGCTCAGCCTTAACGCGCTCATCTCCGTGCGCGGCATGGACTTCGCCATCGCCAGCGGCTATTACGCGGCGCAGGCGATCCTCAAGGCGCGCGCGGCCGGGGACTTCTCGGCCGCCGGCCTCGCGAGCTATGAGGCGGCGCTGCGCGAGAGCTTCGTCCTCAAGGACCTCGAGGCGGCGCGGGCCATCCCCGGCGTGCTGGAGAACCCGCGCCTCTTCACGCACTACCCCGCGGCCGTCTCGCGCCTCCTGGAGAGCGTCTACACGGTCGGCGAGCAGCCGCAGGAGGGCCTGGTCAAGACGCTCAGGAAGGGCGTCAGGCGCGACTTCCTCAACGTGGCCACGGCGCGCGACGCCTGGACGATGCGGAAGATCTGAGAGGGGGAGCCATGCCGATGAAGATCGACGCCAAGCTCGGCCTCGACGTCTTCAAGCTCGACAAGGAGCCGCACATCGTCATCGACACCGAGGTGTGCGCCCGCGTCTGCACCGACGAGGCCTGCGTGTACGTGTGCCCCGCCGACCTCTACGAGCGCGACGACCAGGGCCGGATGACGGTGAACTGGGAAGGCTGCCTGGAGTGCGGCACCTGCCTGATCTGTTGCGACCACCGGGCCCTCACGTGGCAGTACCCGCGGGGGCCGTTCGGGGTGCAGTACCGGATGAGTTGACCGCGGACCGCCGCCGGTGCACCGCGCCGCGGCGCTGAGGAAAGGGGCGACCGCGTGGAGATCGTCGTGTGCGTGAAGACCAACCCGGACCTGCAGATGGTCCGCGTGAAGAACCGCGAGGCGGTGCTCGACGGCGTGCCGTACAAGCTCGGCGACCTCGAGAAGAACGCCCTCGAAGCGGCCGTCGTGCTGCGCGACGCGGCCGGTGGCAAGGTCACCGCGCTGTGCCTGGCGGAGGGCGACCGCAAGGCCGCCGAAGGCATCAAGGTGGCTCTGGCGATGGGCGCCGACGAGGCCGTGGTGGTCGACGACCCGGCCCTGGCCCAGCCGGACCAGGCGGCGGTGGCGGCAGCGCTCGCCGCCGCCGTCAAGAAGCTCGGGGCCTGTGACCTGTTGCTCTTCGGCGAGGGCTCGACCGACAACTACACCGGCCAGGTGGGGCCGCGGGTGGCCGAGCTCCTCGGCCTGCCGCAGATCGGCTACGCGCGCAAGGTCGAGGTGATCGGCGGCGCCGTGCGCTGCGAGCGCAGCATGGACGATCTGCTCGAGACGCTCGAGGCACCGCTGCCGGCCGTGGTCACCGTGGTGAGCGAGATCAACGAGCCGCGCATCCCCGGCCTCATGCAGATCATGAAGGCCAAGAGCAAGCCGCTCCAGGTGTGGGCCCTGGCCGACCTCGGGCTCGACCCGGCGGCCGTCGCGCCCCTGCGCGAGATCGTCAGCAACCTCGCGGAGGAGCAGGACCGCAAGCACATCCTGTTCGAGGGCACCGCGGCCGAGCAGGCCGACGCCTTCGTCAATGCCCTCATCAACGAAGGCGTCCTGGGGAGGTAGCGATGCCCGAGCTGCTCGTCTACAGCGAGAGAGTCGATGCCGCCCGCGAGCTGGTCGCCGGCGGCAGGGAGTTGGCGGCGGCCCTCGGCCTCGGCGTGAGCGCCGTGGCCCTGGGGCCGGGCGCCGGAGCCGCGGCGAGCGAGCTCGCCGCTGCCGGCGCCGACACCGTCTACGTGAGCGAGGCCGCCGCCTTCGAGGGCTGGCCGGCCGACGCCGTGGCCGCCGGCCTGGCACAGGTGGCGGCGCGGGCCGGCGCGGCCGTGGTGCTGATCGGCAGCACGCGGCGCGGCAAGGAGACGGCGCCGCGCCTGGCGCAGAAGCTCGGCGCCGGCTGCGTCACCGACGTGAGCAGCCTGGGGGCCGACGCCGGCGAGCTGCTTGCCGGCCGCTACGCCTACGGCGGCGCCACGGTGGCCCGCGAGAGGCTTACGAGCGCGGTCAAGGTGTACGCCGTGATGCCGAAGACGTTCAGCGCCGAGGGCGCTAGCCCCGGGGCGGGCACCGTGGTGGCCGCGGAGCTCAACGCGAGCAGCGCCGTCAAGCTTGTAGACCGCCGCCCCAAGGAGGGCGAGCACGTCGACCTCGACGCGGCGCCGCTGATCGTCGGCCTCGGCCGCGGCTTCAAGAGCCGCGACGACCTGGCCCTGGGCGAGCGCCTCGCCGCCGCCCTCGGGGCCGTGGTGGGTTGCACCAAGAGCCTGGCCGACTTCGAGTGGCTGGGCGAGGATCGCATCATCGGCCTTTCGGGCGCCAGGACGGCCCCCGACCTGTACCTCGGCGTCGGCGTCTCGGGTCAGATCCAGCACACCGTGGGCGTGGCCGGGGCCAAGCTCATCGCCGCCGTGAACAAGGACAAGGAGGCGCCGATCTTCGCCCTGGCCGACTACGGCATCGTCGGCGACCTCTACGAAGTGGTGCCGGCGCTCACGGAGCGCCTCGAGGGCGTCTGACAGGATCGCGGCCCCGCCCACCCCGCGCTCAGCCCTCCGCCGCCTCCGCGCCGGACCCCTGACGGGCCCGGCGCCTCACGAGCCGCAGCCCGAGGCCGTCGGCGTAGCGGGTCAGCAGCGGTCCGCTGACCGCCGTGAGCAGCACGTAGGTGGCGGCCAGTGGAGCCAGGCGCGATTCCGTGCCGGCGGCGACGCCGAGGCCGGCGATGACGATCGAGAACTCGCCGCGCGCGATCAGCGCCGTGCCCGCCCGCAGGCGGCCCGGCACGGCGCTCACCCGGCGCGCGGCGAGCCACCCGGTGAGCAGCTTGGTCCCCGAGGTCACCGCCCACAGGATGGCGGCGACGCCCAGTACTCCGGGGATCGAGCGGACGTCGATCTGCAGCCCGAACGAGACGAAGAAGATGGCGGCGAAGAGGTCGCGCAGCGGGCTCATCAGCTCGCGGGCGCGGTGCGCCAGGGTGCCCGAGAGGGCGAGCCCGACGAGGAACGCCATGACCGCCGCCGACACGCCGATGAGCTCCGCCGCCCCGCCGGCGATCATGAGCAGCCCGACCACCGTGAGCAGGACCACCTCGCTCTTGGGGTGAGCGATCCGGCGGCTGAGGAGCTGGCCGTGCCGGCCGGCGGTCACAAGGGCGACGACCGCGAGACCGCACGCCGCGAAGGCCAGGGCCAGCCCGCGCAGCAGGCTGCCGCCGGCGAGCAGTACCGCGACCAGCGGCAGATACGGCGCCATGACGAGGTCCTCGATGACGAGCACCGAGAGCACCGAGGGCGTCTCGGAGTTGCCCAGCCGGCCGAGGTCGTCGAGCACCTTGGCGACGATGCTCGACGACGAGATGTAGGTGACGCCGCCGAGCAGCAGGGCCGGCAGGGCGTCCCAGCCGAGCGCCAGCCCGACGAGGAGCCCGGGCGGGAAGTTGAGGACGAGGTCGGCGACCCCCGTACCAAGGCCGCTGTGCAGGCTGCGGACCACGTCGCCGGCCGTGTACTCGACGCCGAGCATGAAGAGGAGGAGCATGACGGCGATCTGCGACTCGATGACGATGATCCCGGAATCGATGTCGGGCGGGGCGAAGAAGCCGATCGCGAGGCCGGCGAGCAGGTAGAAGGGGATCGGGGAGAAGCCGGTGCGAGCCGCGACGCGCGCCAGCACCGCCAACGCCAGCAGGACGGCGCCCACCTCGAGGAGGAAGCCCGCGCCGCCTGCCGTGGTCGCGAGCACCGCCGGCGCCTCGTCAGACGCTGCGCAGCAGGGTCGCCATGGCCTCCACGCCCTCGGGGGTGCCGACCACGACAGCCACGTCGCCCGGTTGCAGGGTGAACACGGACGGGGGCGCCGGGATGGTCGTCTCGCCGCGGACGACGGCGACGATGGTGGCCGCGTGCTGGTCGAGATGCTCGATGTCGTACACCGAGCGACCGACGCAGCGCGACTCCGCGTGCGTCGGCAGCCAGTCGATGGTCAGGCCCTGCGTCGACAGGCGCATCGAGGTGACCTCCTCGGTGACCTGCGACTGCCCGAGGATCTCGGCCAGCGAGCGGGCGTCCTCTTTGGCCAGGCGCAGCACCTCGTGGCAGGCGTCGGGGTCCTGCTTGCTGCAGACGAGGAGCTCGCTGCGCCCGCTGCGATGGTTGACCACGACGACCCGGTCGCCTTCGCGCGTCGTGAAGTCGAAGCGGATGCCGACGCCCGGAAGGCTCGTCTCATTGACGGTTCCCATGGCGCTAGTCTACCCCCGAAGGCCGCGTACGCGACTCCGCCGGGCTCAGCGGGGCACCGGCCCCGGCGCGGCGGTGAGTCGTGTTGACAGCGGGAGGAGCGCCGTCCAATATATTGGCACGGCGGGGCCGGCGGCGCGGAGCGCCGCGAGAGCCGATCGCGTCGAGGCTTACGTGTTCGTTCGGACGTGGCCGCAGGCGGGCACGGGAGGCAGAGTCGATGGCTGAGAGATCGTTGGACGGCGAGGGTAGCGACGTGACGGTGGCCCTGCAGGGGCCGGTCGCGACCGCCTCCTACAGCCGGATCACGGTCGACGTCGAGAAGTGCGTGGGTTGCCGGATCTGCGAGCTCGCCTGCTCGCTCAAGAACTACGGGGAGTGCAACCCCTCGCGGGCGCGCATCTTCATCGTCCGCGACGAGGACGGCGGCGCGGTCGCCACCATCCCCGTGCTGTGCCAGCAATGTGAGGATGCCCTGTGCGTGGCGATGTGCCCTGCCGCGGCCCTGGGCCGCAACGCGGCCACGCACGCGGTGGTCGTCGACCCGGACAAGTGCCTCGGGTGCCGCACGTGCGTGGAAGTCTGTCCCTTCGGGGGACCCTCCGTCGACCCGCGCACGGGGAAGTCGGAGAAATGTACGCTCTGCGACGGGGACCCTGCGTGCGTCAAGGTGTGCCCCGAGTCAGCGCTCGCGTTCGTGAGCGCTGAGGAGGAGGGCCTGCACCGCAAGCGGGCGGGCGCGGCGAAGTACCTCGACCACCTGCGCTCGGTGGCGTCGGGTCCCGGGCCTCATTCCTCGCCACAAGGAGCGGCGTGATGGCGAATCTGTACGGCGGCAAGATCCTCTTCGCGGACCTCACGCACAACGTGGTGAGGGTCGTGCCGACGGCGCACTACGCTCCGCTGTACATCGGCGGGAGGGGGATCAACGCCCGCCTCCTCTATGAGAACGTGGACGCTCAGACAGACCCCCTCGGCCCGGAGAACGTCCTGCTCTTCGGGACGGGCCCACTCTCCGGGACCCTCTTCCCCGGCAGCAGCCGCACGGACGTCATGTGCAAGTCGCCGGTGACGGGCTTCATCGGCGACGCCAACATGGGCGGCAACTGGTCGGCTGAGCTCAAGCATGCCGGCTGGGACCACGTCGTGCTCCAGGGCAAGGCAGCTCAGCCCGTCTACCTGTACATCCGCAACGACAAGGTCGAGATCCGGGACGCCCGCCACCTCTGGGGGCTCGACAACTATGCGGCCCATCGGTGCATCAGGGAGGAGCTGGGCAGCGAGGTCAAGGTGGTCGGCATCGGGCCTGCGGGTGAGAACCAGGTGACGTATGCCAACGTCTTCAGCAGCCTCGCGAACCCCGCCTCCCGCACCGGGAACGGCGCCGTGATGGGCTCGAAGAACGTCAAGGCCATCGCCGTGCGCGGCACGCAGGGCGTGCAGGTCGCCGATCCGGAGGCCTTCTTCGCGGCCTGCGTCGCGGCGCAGCGGGTCGTGACCGGCTCGGCGTACTATCCGCACGTCCACGAAGTCGGGGCTTCGGACAGCAATACCGCCTATGTCCGCTCGGGGGTGAAATGGGGGCAGACCGAGCAGTTCCCGGCGTGGGAGAGCAGTTGGGACTGGGCCCCCTTCTGGAAGCAATACGGCGCCGGGCGGACGGGTTGCACCGGGTGCCCCGTCCAGTGCATGGAGGCCTATCGCCTGCCGAGCGTGGGCGCCTCGGTCATCTCCTGCGACCTCTACACGGCCTTCTCCGCGGGCCTGGCCAACGAGGATCTCGAGCTGTGGTTCAAGATGGTGCTCGAGTGTCACAAGCAGGGCATCGACGAGGCGTCGGCGGCCATGGTCATCCACTGGCTCATGGAGCTCTGGGACCTGGGGATCATCGACGCGTCGCTCACGGACGGCCACCAGATGGAGTGGGGGAACCGCGAGGCCATCGAGGGCACCTTCTTCAGCATGGTGCACCGGCGGGGGTTCGGGGACGTCCTCGCCAGGGGCATGAGGGTCACGGCCGACTACCTCGATGCCAAGATACCCAGTGAGCGCAGAGGCGGCCACAGCACCTACTACTACGCGCAGCAGGTGAACAACAACCCCATGTTCGGCCTCACCGACCGGCTGCACTCGCAGGCCCTCGGGTATGCGATCGGGAGGCGCTCCGACCTCATCTCCGACATCGACCCGTACGAGATGACCCTGGCCATGGTGGATTGCGAGCCCCGCTACTCGGAAGAACAGAAGGCCGCCTCCAGCGCGCGACTGCGAGAGGCAGCGGCCGCCCTGGCGGGCATCGACGAGGCCGGCGACATCTTCGGGTACAAGGGCAAGGCGACGCTGGTGCACGACATGGGGATGACGATCGGGGTGGCAGACCTGTGCGGCACGTGCAAGTGGCACACGAAGTTCAACGGCCTGGACGTCGAGCCCAAGGACTATGTCGCCGCCCTGTCCGCGGGGCTGGGCCGCACGGTGACGACAGAGGAGCTTGTCGCGGCATCGTTGCGCATGCGGGACGTCGAGCGGGCCCTCGAGTGCAAGCTGGGCAGGCGCCGGGAGAACGACACGATCCCCGAGCGGGACTTCGACAAGCCGATGGCGCGCGGCTACTGGAAGGGGAGGCCGGGGGTCAGCCGGGACAGGCTCGAGGAGATGAAGTCAGATTACTACACGATCCGGGGGTGGGATCTGGAGACGGGGGTCCCGCTGAAGGAGACCCTCGTCGAGTACGGCCTGGACGACATCGCCGACGACCTCGCTGCTCTCGGCATCCTGCCCGAGGGCGGCTCGTCAGGAGCCGGCGACGAACCGCCGCTGGCCGCGATCCTGACCAAGGAGGACGAGGCGCGCCGCGGCGCGACCGGGCACTCTGCCGTCCGTTCGTAGGGGGGAAGGTGTGATCACGGCGACGGGCAGCTCTGCTCGCCCGAGCCGACGAAACCACGGAGGTGAAGATTGGAGCCCAAGATCCCCACCCGCATGGGTGACGGCTCGCTCGTCGAGATGACCCGCTCCGAGATCAAGGCCGACCTCGAGGCCGGGACCCAGCTCGCGGCGCGGCGGGCCAAGGTCCCGGAGCTCACGCAGGACGAGCTCGACCACCTCCTCGAGATCTACGCCTCGGCGGCCCGCTTCACGGCCGTCGACATCGGCGAGGAGGTCGTCCTCAGTAACGACGGCACCGGCACCAAGCACATCGGCAGCCGGGTCGCCGACCTGCAGAGCTACGAGGCTCTCGTCGGGATCGACCTGCTCGAGTTCTGGCAGATCGACTACTCGTATAAGGCGATCAAGGTCAACGTGGCCCACGAGGGCCAGGGCATGAAGATCGCCCAGAACCTGCTCACCAACCCGGTCCAGTACGGGGCGATGCCCGACCTCGGCCGCTACTCGGCCCCCGACGGCCCGGTCCCCAACTGGTCGGAGCTCCTCCCCCTGGGGAAGATCGACGCCGCCCGCGCCGCCCAGGAAGAGGCCCTCGAGATGCTCCTTGCCGACATCGCCTACGTCGCCGAGCACCTCGTCGAGGCCGGCAGCGACGGGATCGACATGGACACCACCGGGGCGGCCGGCGACGCCGACTTCCTGGCCGCCCTGCGGGCCTCCCGGACCCTGCGCGAGAAGTACCCCCACCTGGGGATCGAGATCGGCATGGCGAGCGAGTTCGTGCTCGGCATGCACGGCCAGCTGACCTTCGACGGCGAGCGCCTCGCCGGGATGTGGCCGGCCGACCAGGTGCGCATGGTCCAGCAGGCCGGGGCCTCGATCTACGGGCCGGCCGTGAACATCAACACCGGTCGCTCGACGGCCTGGAACATCGCCCGGGCGATCACCTTCATCAAGCCGGCCATGGCGGTCGCCGAGATCCCCGTGCACGTCAACGTCGGGATGGGGGTCGGGGGCGTCCCGACCTGCGTCTACCCGCCGGCCGACGCCACGAGCCGGGCCAGCAAGGCCTTCGTCGAGATCCTCAAGATCGACGGCCTCTAGGCGGGCACCGGCGACCCCCTGGGGATGGAGGGGGCCCACGCGCAGGCGTCCGGGATGGGCGGGATGCGGGCGGCGGGAGACCTCGTCGCCCGCCTGCAGATGACCCGGCGGATGCGCCTCCAGGAGGCCAAAGCGTACCTGGCCGCCAAGCTCGGCTGCGCGACCCGCGACCTCTCCGACCCCGTGGCCATGGAGCAGATCCGCCGCGAGAAGGGCTTCGGGACGATCGCCATGACCTCGACGACCCACCCCGGCGAGCCGGGCATGCTCGAGGCCAAGTTCAACATCAGCGAGGCCCTCGCGATCCCGATCAACTGCGTCGAGCGTTTCAAGGAGCGGGCGCGCTTCTAGGCGCGGCCTCCGCGGCCACCCCGGGCGGAGGCCTGCCGGGGGTGGCCGCGGGGCATGCCTCGTCGCGGCGAACGTGACGGACGGGCGGGGCGCCGCGGGGAGTCGCGGCGCCGCAGGCGCCCTGCGATATACTGATGCAGACGGACTCTGGCAGACGTCGCGACTCATCGGGATGCCCGGAGCAGACTGATCGGCCAACGCCCGCCTCGCCCACGCAGGAAAGTTGAGGACTCGTGGCCGAACGCAAGACATCGACACGGAAGACGAGTGGCGCGCGGCGGCCCGGGGGGGGCGGCACGGCCGCGGCCCCGAGCGTTCCGAAGGCAGTGGGGGCGTCGTTGCGGGCGTGGCGCCACGAGTCGGGGCTCAGCATCCGCGAGGTGGCGAAGCTCTCGGGCCTCTCGATGTCGTTCGTCTCTCTGGTCGAGCGAGGCGAGACCGAGATCGCCTTGACCCGGCTCATCCGCCTCACGGACGTGTTCGGCCGCCACGTGTCCGACGTGATGAAAGGCGTCGATGACCCCGCCCGCCAGTCGAGCCCCAAGGTCGAGGCGGACGAGGGGCTCCAGATCCGGGTGCACACCCTCGCCAGCGGCGTCGAGATGGTCTACATGGGCGAGCCCTCGTGGCGCATGCAGCCCTTCGTGATCGCCCTGGAGCCCGGTTCCGTGCACGGACCGGTGAGCCACAGCTACGAAGAGCTCGTCGTGTGCCTGGACGGCGTGGCGACCATGGTGCTCGACGGCTCCCTGGTGTCGCTGCAGCCCGGCGAGGTCATGTACGTGGAGCCCGAGATGCACCACGCCTACGGCAACGCCGGCACCACCCGGGCCCGGCTCCTCGCGGTCGACCTGCGGTCGGACGACGTGCGCACCGTGCTGCGCACCTGGGCGCAGCTCCACCGCTCCATGGGGCCGCGTGGGGCGGGCGCCGGCGAGCCTGCCGCTGGCGGCGATGCCCCGGCGGAGGACGCCCCCGGCTCCGCCCCGGCCGCCG
>Ga0265296_1001550_pt1 | contig 25988 bp, 25 predicted proteins | sample MunlanPumphouse1_FD_189073 | JGI IMG/M metagenome (GOLD analysis project Ga0265296, IMG submission 189073) | Groundwater microbial communities from a municipal landfill in Southern Ontario, Canada - Pumphouse #1 | ecosystem: Environmental > Aquatic > Deep subsurface > Groundwater | place... | reverse complement strand
ACCCCTATCGGTCCCGCACGCTGCAATCAATCATCGCATGAGAGAGTTACCGAATGGACATTCACTTTGTCGCGCAAATCGATGCGTCTGCCGACGTCGTCGCTTTCCCGGTCCGTAAGGGCGAGCTGAGCGCCTTTGTCCAGGCGCTGGGTGAGCCGCACGGCGCGCTGCTGAGCGGCGCCGCGGCGCAGGCGCGGTTTGAGGGTGCGGCAGGCGGCATCGCCGAAACCGCAGCCGTCGATGGCGGCCGCGTCCTGCGCCTGCTGCTCGTAGGGATCGGCGAGGGGACGCTGCACGACCTCGAGCGCGCGGGCGGTGCGCTGACGGGACGGCTGCAAACCAGCGGCGCGGCGGCTGTCCACGTCGATTTCGCGAGCGCGGGCGCGGTCGATGAAGAGGATGTGCTGGCGTTTGCAATGGGCGCAAAGCTGCGCAACTGGCGCATCGACACGTATCGCACCCGGCTCGCCGACAATGCCAAGCCAACGCTCAAGTCGCTGACCATCGCGTCGCCGCACCGCGATATGTCGGCGCGCTGGGCGGTGAATGAAGCAATTGCCGATGGCGTGGCGCTCACCCAAACGCTCGTCGCCGAGCCGCCGAATATCCTCTATCCCGAAAGCTTCGTCGAACGCTGCCAGCACCTCGCTGATCTCGGCGTCGATATCGAAATACTCGACGAACGCCAGATGAAGGCGCTCGGCATGGGCGCGCTGCTTGGCGTCGCGCAGGGCTCGACGCGCCCGCCGCGCTTGCTTGCGATGCGCTGGAACGGCGGCAAGGATGGCGACAAGCCGGTGGTGTTCATCGGCAAGGGTGTCACCTTCGACACCGGCGGGATCAGCCTGAAACCCGGTCCGGGCATGGACATGATGAAATGGGACATGGGCGGCGCAGGCGCCGTCGCGGGCGCAATGAAGGCGATCGCTGGCCGCAAAGCCAAGGCGAACGTCATCGGCGTCGTCGGGCTCGTCGAAAACATGCCCGACGGCAATGCGATGCGCCCCGGCGACATTGTCACCACCATGTCGGGCCAGACCGTCGAAGTGCTCAACACCGATGCCGAGGGACGGCTGGTGCTGTGCGATGCGATCACCTGGGCGCAGAAAATGTATTCGCCCAAGGTCATCGTCGACCTCGCGACGCTGACCGGCGCGATGGTCATCTCGCTCGGACATGAATATGCAGGTATTTTCGCCAATGACGAAAGCCTCGCGACCCAGCTGATCACAGCGGGCGAGACCAGCAACAACAAGCTGTGGCGCTTCCCGCTGTCGGCGGCTTACGACAAGCTGATCGACAGCCCGATCGCCGACATGAAGAACATCGGCCCCCGCGAAGGCGGCTCGATCACCGCGGCGCAGTTCCTGAAACGCTTTGTCGACGACGGCGTCGCCTGGGCGCATCTCGACATCGCGGGCGTGGCGTGGGCCGACAAGGACGGCCCGGTCTATGCCAAGGGCGCGACGGGCTATGGCGTCCGCCTGCTCGACCGCTATATCGCCGAAAACCACGAGGGTTAAGGGCAGGGGAGCATGGCGCGCGTCGACTTTTACCGGCTGACCCGCGACCCCGTCGAACGGGTGCTCCCGGCCATCGCGACGCGCATATTGGGGGCGGGCGACCGCCTGCTCATCATCGCCGCCCCGGCGATGCAGCGGCAGGCGATCGACGAGGCACTGTGGACGCTGACTCCCGCCAGCTTCCTGCCGCACGGCGCCGCGGGATCGCCCGATGAGGAAATCGAACCGATTCTGATTTCGGGAACGCTCGACCCCGCACCGCCCAATCGCGCCCGACTGGTCGCGCTCGCCGACGGCGAATGGCGCGCCGAAGCTTTGGGGTTCGAGCGCACCTTCCTGCTCTTTGACAACAGCCGCATCGACGACGCGCGCGCGACCTGGCGCAAGCTGGGCGCTGCTGAAGACGTCGAAACCCATTTCTGGAAACAAGACGATCGCGGCCGCTGGTCGGAGGGGCCGTGATGTGACTGCCGTCACCGCGGCGAGGCTATTGCGGTGGCATTGACCATGATGACCAGCAACAGGAGCCGATCATGACCCGAATTTCCTTCATCGCCTTGGCGGCCAGCGCGCTGCTCCTTTCCGCCTGCGGGTCTAAATCAGAATCGGAGGTCGCCAGCGGCACCTACACCGACCCCGAAACCGGCAAGACCGCAGACTATAAAGTCACCGCCAGTGATGTTGGCGAGATGAGCAATGTCACGATCAAAACCGACGAAGGCGAGATGCAGTTCGGCGGCGGCGCCGCTAACGCCAAGCTGCCTGCGGGTTTCACCGCCTATCCCGGGGCGAAGCTGACCGGCGGTTTCGCCGCCAGCGGTACCGAAGGCACCGGCGGCATGGCGAGTTTTGAAGTCAACGCGAAGGCTGCCGACGTGATCGCCCATTTCCGCAAACAGGCCGAGGCCGCGGGCATGAAGGTGACGAGCGAGATCAAGACCGGCGACAGCGCGATCATCGGCGCCGAAAAACCCGGCGATACCAAAACCGGGGTCCAGATTACTGCGACGCAGCAGGGCGCGCAGGTCATCGGTACGATCACATACGGCAGCGGCAGCTGACCAACCGCAGCGCTAGTCCACGCTCCCGCCTTGCAGTGCAGCAAAAGCGCGGCTAGAGGCGCGCGCATCGCAAACCATAACAAAGCAGGAGCTTCCCCCATGGCGGTCACTCGCACCTTTTCGATCATCAAGCCCGACGCCACGCGCCGCAACATCACCGGCGCCGTCACCAAGATGCTGGAAGACGCCGGCCTGCGCGTCGTCGCGTCGAAGCGTATCCACATGAGCCGCGAGCAGGCCGAAGGCTTTTACGCGGTCCACAAGGAACGCCCCTTCTTCGGTGAACTCGTTGATTTCATGATCAGCGGCCCGGTCGTCGTTCAGGTTCTGGAAGGCGAGAACGCGATGCAGGCCAACCGCGACATCATGGGCGCCACCAACCCCAAGGACGCCGCCCCCGGCACGATCCGCAAGGAATTGGCCGAAAGCATCGAGGCAAACACCGTCCATGGTTCGGACAGCGACGAGAATGCGGCGATCGAGATCGCATACTTCTTCAAGCCCGAAGAAATCGTCGGCTAATCGCTGGTTCGGTCTATTTTCGAACCATAAACGATCTCAGGAGCCCGCAAGCAATGCCTCGCGGGCTCCTTTGATTCCCGAACGCGCCATGAGCGAGCGCGCTACGGAACCAGCTCGCCCAGCGTACTGCGTTTGCAGTTTTCGCCGCGGATGTCGTAATCGATCAGTCGCAGCCCGGGCTTGCTCCCGCCGGGTTGCAGGAACAGCCTCATCGCGCAAAAATGCAGCTTGCCAACCTCGCGTTCGACCTCGGCGATGTGGTTCACCACGCCCTTGCTGTCGGTACTGAATTGTTGCTCGATAAAGGTCTGGCGGGTGTCGACCGTGGCATAATATTCGAACGCCTCGACATCGCCGATGGTCTTCACCGCCGCCGGACGACCCCAAAAATCGATGATTTCGGCTCGCGTCCAGCCCTCCATGTTCAGGAATATCCGCCGCTGCTGCTTCGTCTTCTGCGCAAATGTCGCGCGGACGTAGGCGATGAATTCGCGCTCTTTCGTCTGGTCGGTGAGCGACGTTTCGGCGCCGCCGATGAACCCCGCGATCATGTCCTGCAAGCCCTTCAGCCGGCAGTCGATATCCTGGCGCAGCGCCGCCTCCTCCGCCGCGGTCAGCTTGGCATAGGGCGGCTCGACGGCGTCGGTCCAGAATGTCGACCAGGTCATGGCGACCAGCTGCGAGGACAGGGCAAACTCGCCGACGTACAGCAATCCCACGTCCATCAGCGGTTCGAACGATTTCGCGCTCGCACCGCGGTTGGCGGCGGCGACAATCGCCGGTCGGTCGCATGCGATCAGCTTGACCCGGTCTAGCCAGCTGCCCGCAGGCGCGCCGAACCAGTCGGTTCCTGCCGTCACTTCTCCGTGACCGCTGCGAAAATAGGAATCGGTTTCCTCGATCCGCATCCGCGCCCGCGCGCAATCGACCAGAAACGTGTATTTTGAATAGGTTGGCTTGGCCGCCGATTCGAACACCTCGACGACCTCGACCTGCATGACCTGGCTATTTTCGAATGGATCGGGCGGGAGGCTGCTACGCTTCTTCGCTGGCTTGCCGGGCACCGGCAGACCCGACAGCGAGGGATCGAACCGGCTGTTGACGTTAGTGTACTGCGCGAAATGGGCCGAGCGATCGGGTTTGTTGTCGCTTGCTTCTATCATCGCCCATTGCCCGGCATGGGCGGGAGCCGCACCGCCCAGACTGAAGAGAACGAACAACAGGACTGCGCGAAGGTGCATCGAATTTTCCGACTGCTGACGATGGGTCAGGCGTATTCGAACGGGCAGTTTCCACAATTTCTAAGATACACTGGTACACCGGCGGAGCGGTGACGTGCGCCGCCCCTCAAAACTCGTCGGCAATTCCCATCAGCCCCGCTACCTTCTTCGGCGCCACCGCCAGCCAGCTCTTGCGCAGCCATTCGCCGATTGCATCCCAGTCGGTATCGCCCAAGTCGAGGCGGATGCCGACCCAGCCGTCACCGAAATAGGCGGGGCGGTAATAGCGATCCGCGTCCATCTCGATCAGCGCCGCCTGCTCGTCGGCGCCGCTGATCTTGACCAGCAGCGCGATTTTGCCGTCGCCATGATGATCCCCGGTAAAATAGGCGAATTTCTTGCCCTTCACGATGCCGAAGCATGGCATGCCGTGCGAGGTCACTTCGTCGGCCTCGGGCAACGCCATCGCGAGTTCGCGGACGCGGCCGATCAGGTAGTCCGGCGAACGCTCGCGCGTCACGAAAGCGGCCAGCGTCGGCGGATACAGCTGATGCTCGGCAATCCGCACCCGCGCGCTCAGCGTTTCGACGGTGTCGCCGGGCAGGATCGCGACCGGCGTCTGCGCTAGCACCGTGCCGTCATCGACGCCGGGGGTGACGATATGAACGCTGCACCCGCCGAACTTGTCGCCCGCGTCGATCGCCCGCTGGTGGGTGTCGAGCCCCTTGTAGAGCGGTAGCAGGCTGGGGTGAATGTTGAGCATCTTGCCCGTCCAGCGCGCGACGAAATCGTCGCTCAGGATCCGCATATAGCCCGCAAGTGCGACAAATTCGGCCTTCGCGTCGCGCAGCTCGGCATCGACCAGCGCGTCGAACGCGTCGCGGCTCAAGCCTTTGTGCGGGTGGCTCCAGGTCGCGATGCCCTCGGCGGCGGCGATGGTCAGCCCCGGCGCTTCGGGATTGTTGCTGGCGACCAGCACGATCTCATAGGGGCAGCCGGCGGCTTTCGCGGCGTACAGTAGCGCCGCCATATTGGTCCCGGCGCCAGAGATCAGGACGGCGACTTTGGTTTTCACCTGTTCCTCCCCGGAACGGGGAGGGGGACCGCCCGAAGGGGGGTGGAGGGGTCGGGACGGTGCATCATGGCGAGAGGTTTCGCCCCCTCCGTCAGCCCTGCGGGCTGCCACCTCCCCGTTCTGGGGAGGAATTTACGCATGATGCGTCGCGCTCCACGCGCTCATCGCGCTCCACGTCTCGGTGCTGCCGCTGACGGTGCAACCCCTCGCACCCTTGGCGATATGTCCGATCCGAAACACCGTCTCACCCGCCGCTTCGAGCGCCGCGGTCACTTCGGCAACATCGCCCTCGGCCACCACAACCGCCATCCCGATCCCGCAATTGAACGTCCGCGCCATTTCTTCGGGCTCGATATTCCCCTGCGCCTGCAAAAACGCCATCAACCGCGGCTGTTCCCACGCATCGGCATCGACAAAAGCGTGCAAGGTCTTGGGCAGGATGCGCGGGATATTTTCCAGCAGCCCGCCACCCGTGATATGCGCGAGCGCGTGAATCTTGCCGGTCTTCACCAGCGGGAGCAGGCTTTTTACATAGATGCGCGTCGGCGCCATCAGCGCGTCGATCAGCAGGATAGTCTGGTCGAACAGGGCAGGGCGGTCGAGCTTCCACCCTTTGTCGGCGGCGAGCCGCCGCACGAGCGAGAAGCCGTTCGAATGCACCCCCGACGAGGCAAGGCCCAGAATCACGTCGCCCGCGGCAACCTTGTCGGCGGTCAGCACCTGATCGCGCTCGACCGCCCCGACGCAGAAACCGGCGAGGTCGTAATCGCCCTCCGAATACATCCCCGGCATTTCGGCGGTCTCGCCGCCGATCAGCGCGCATCCGGCCTGTTTGCACCCGTCGGCAATGCTCGCGACGACTTGCGTGGCAACGTCGATGTCGAGTTTGGCGGTGGCGTAATAATCGAGGAAGAACAGCGGCTCCGCACCCTGCACGATCAGATCGTTGACGCACATCGCGACCAGATCGATGCCGACGCCGTCATGGCGACCCGATTCGATGGCAAGTTTCAGCTTGGTGCCAACCCCATCATTCGCCGCGACGAGCAGCGGATCGTTGAACCCCGCCGCCTTCAGGTCGAAGAACCCGCCGAATCCGCCCAGGTCGGCGTCTGCGCCGGGGCGCCGTGTCGCTCGCGCCAGCGGGGCGATGGCACGGACCAGCGCATTGCCGGCGTCGATCGAGACGCCCGACTGGGCATAAGTGTAAGCGGCGGGTTGGTTGTGCTTGGAATCCATGGCACGCGCGACTAACGGTTCCAGCCGACAAATGCCATGATTTCCTTGTCGCTCACCGCGCCTTTCGCGTAGGGCATAGGGGAATCGTCATCCCGGCATTTATCTTCGTCATCCCGGCGAAGGCCGGGATCTCATCGTTGCGGCTGGACGCACGGGCGAGATCCCGGCCTTCGCCGGGATGACGAGATGGAAATTGATGGCGCCGAGGGCTGAGCAAAGACTGAAATGATTTCCGTTGCTTCCCTTCCATCCATGCTGCGTATCCCGTCCGTAGGTAAGCCGCGCGATAATCGTTGGCTCGCGCTTTTCGGCCTGTTTTTTGCGATCCTGCTCGTCGGCGTCGTCGAGGGACAGATCAGCAGGGGCAATCGCGGCATCACCCCGATCAACAGCAGCGGTGATTTTCTGGCCAGCGGCATTATGGTCGATGTTACCGGCGACAATGCCGATGACGCGCGGACCAAGGGCTGGCGCGAGGCGCAGCGCAAGGGCTGGACTCAGCTTTACCGCAAATTGAACGGCAGCGACGGCCCCGCGCTCGGCGATTCGGTGCTCGACGGCATCGTCACCGCGATCGTGGTCGAGGAAGAACAGATCGGCCCGCGCCGCTATGTGGCGCGCCTCGGCGTCCAGTTCGACCGCGTGCGCGCCGGACAGATATTGGGCGTCAGCGGCCGCACGCTTCGCTCGCCGCCGCTGCTCGTCATCCCGGTCTATTCGATCGATGGTATCCCGCAGGTGTTCGAACAGCGCAGCGCCTGGCAGCGCGCCTGGGCCGAATATAACACCGGGCAAAGCGCGATCGACTATGTCCGCACTGCGGGCACCGGCGCCGACACGTTGCTGCTCAATGCGGGCCAAACCGGGCGTCGCGGGCGTATCTGGTGGCGCGTCATCCTCGACCAATATGGCGCCGCTGACGTGCTCACCCCGATCGCGCGGGTCGAATATTCGTATCCGGGCGGGCCGATCACCGGCCATTTCACCGCGCGCTTCGGCCCCGACAGCAAGCTGATTTCCAGCTTCACGATGACCGGACCCAGCCCCGCGGCGCTGCCCGACATGATGGAAAAGGCCGTCGCGCGGATGGACCGCATTTATATCGACGCGCTGGCAGCGGGTGTGCTGAAAACCGATACCTATCTCGTCCTCGAAAAGCCGGTCGAGCGCGAAGACCTGCCCGAGGAAGCCGCGACCACCGACGAGGACGCGCTGCCCAGCGAAACCGACAGCAGCGTGCCGACCACCGCGCCCGCGGGCGTGCAAAGCTTCACCGTCCAGTACAGCTCGCCTGACGTCGAATCGGTCACCGCGACCGAACGCGCCGTCGGCGGCATCGCGGGGGTCCAGTCGGCATCGACCACCAGCCTCGCGCTCGGCGGCACATCGGTGATGCGCGTGACCTTCCGCGGCGATATTGCGGCGCTCAGCGCGGCACTCGCGGCGCGCGGGTACAAGGTGCAGGAGGGCGGCAGCACGCTGCGGATCAGCCGCTGATGGCGCGTTCGACCAGCCAGATCGCTCTGCCGCTCGACTGGAGCGCCGGGGGCAGCAACGACGCTCCGCTGGTGATCGGGACCAGCAACGCCGACGCAATCCGCTATCTGCGCCACGTCGCGACCTGGCCGGTGCGGACGGCCGTGCTCACCGGCCCGCGCGGGTCGGGGCGCAGCCTGATCGGACGGCTCTTTGCGGCCGAAACCGGCGGGCGCGTGATCGACGGGCACGACAGCGTCTCCGAAGAAGAGATTTTCCATGCGTGGAACGCCGCGCAATCGTCGAACATCCCGCTGCTGATCATCGCCGACGCGCCGCCGTCCGAATGGGGTATTGCGCTGCCCGATCTGGCGTCGCGCTTGCGCGCCGTGCCGGTGCTGACGATCGCCGAGCCCGACGATTGCCTCGCCCGCGATCTGATCGAGGCGCTGTTCGCGCAGCGCGGTATCGCGCTGGCGCCCGAGGTTGCTGCCTATATCGTGCCGCGGATGGAGCGTAGTTACGCGATGATCCACCGCATCGTCGCGGCGCTCGACGCCGCGTCGCTCGAACAGGGACGGCGGGTGGGCGTCCGTCTTACGCGTGAAACATTACTGTCACAGGGGCTGATCGATCCCGATCTGCTCGAACGACAGGACCATGACGCATGACACTCTCCGGACAGCCCCTTCGCGCCGATAATGACGCCAATACGGGGCTTCCGTCCTTCGGACCCGAACGCTTCTTCAACCGCGAACTGAGCTGGCTGGCGTTCAACCGGCGGGTGATGGAGGAGGCGCGCAACCCCGCGCATCCGCTGCTCGAACGGCTGCGCTTCCTGTCGATTTCGGGCAGCAACCTCGACGAATTCTTCATGGTCCGCGTCGCGGGCCTGAAGGGGCAGCAGCTGCAGGGGATCGACGATCCCTCGGCCGACGGTCGCTCGCCAGGCCAGCAGCTCGCCGAAATCGAGGCCGAGGTGAACCGCCTCGTCGATCAGCAGCAAAGCGAATGGCAGCGACTCCACAAGCTGCTCGGCGAACAGGGTATCGTCGTTCACGGCACCGGGTCCGACCGCGAACCGCTGCGCGCCGCGCTGCGCCAATATTTCATCGACCAGATTTTCCCGATCCTGACCCCGCAGGTGCTCGATCCCGCGCATCCTTTTCCCTTCATCCCCAATCGCGGGCTGGGGATTATTTTCGACCTGCAGCGCAAGGCGACGGGCGAGACGGTGCGCGAACTGGTGCTGATCCCTGCGGCGCTGCCACGCTTTGTCGCGGTGCCGGGGCAGGCGCAGGCCTTTGTGCCGATCGAATATCTGATCGAGATTTTCGGCGACCTGCTGTTCCCCGGTTTCACCATCCGCTCGCTCGGGGTGTTCCGCATCATCCGCGACAGCGATATCGAATTGGAAGAAGAAGCCGAAGATCTGGTGCGCCTGTTCCGCACCGCGATCCGCCGCCGCCGCCGTGGCCGCGTTATCCTGCTCGAACTCGAAGCCGACATGCCCGGCGAGATTGCCGAAGTGCTCAACGCCGACATTCAGGGGCATGAGGCAATCGTCGCCAAGATCGGCGGCTTCGTCGGGCTCGCGGCGCTCTCCGCGCTCGTCGACGTCGATCGCCCCGACCTCAAATTTCCCGCCTATTCGGCGCGCTTTCCCGAACGTATCCGCGAACATGGCGGCGATTGTTTTGCTGCAATCCGCAGCAAGGACATATTGGTTCACCACCCCTATGAAAGCTTCGAGGTCGTCCTCGCTTTCCTGCGTCAGGCGGCGGCCGATCCCGATGTCGTCGCGATCAAGCAGACGCTGTATCGCGCCGGCGATCAGTCGCCGGTCATCCGCGCGCTGATCGAGGCGGCCGAGGCGGGCAAGTCGGTGACCGCGGTGGTCGAACTCAAGGCCCGCTTCGACGAGGAGCAGAATCTGCTCTGGGCGAACCAGCTCGAACGCGCCGGGGTGCAGGTCGTGTACGGCTTCATCGAGTGGAAGACGCACGCCAAGATCTCGATGGTCGTGCGCCGCGAGGGGCAGGGGTATCGGACCTATTGCCACTTCGGCACCGGAAACTATCACCCCGTCACCGCGCGCATCTATACCGATCTCAGCTTCTTTACCGCCGATCCGCGCGCCGGGCGCGATGCGGCGCAGCTGTTCAATTACATCACCGGCTATGTCGAACCCGAACGGCTCGACATGATCACCATGTCGCCGCTCAACATGCGCGCGCATCTGTGCGAGCTGATCGACGCCGAAATCGCCGCGGCGAAGGTCGGACAGCCGTCGGGCGTGTGGGCCAAGATGAACAGCCTCGTCGATCCCGACATCATCGACAAATTATACGAGGCGAGCGTTGCGGGCGTGCCGATCGAGCTGATCGTTCGCGGCATCTGTTGCCTGCGCCCGGACGTCCCCGGCCTGTCGGAAACGATCCGCGTCAAATCGGTGGTCGGCCGTTTCCTCGAGCACAGCCGCGTCTGGGCCTTCGCCAACGGTGCAGCGCTGCCGCATCGCGGGGCAAAGCTGTACATCAGCAGCGCCGACTGGATGCCGCGCAACTTTGATCGCCGCGTCGAATATATGATCCCGCTCGAAAATCCGACCGTCCACGACCAGATTCTGGATCAGGTGCTGGTCGCGAACCTGATCGACAACGAACAAAGCTGGGTGCTGCAATCCGATGGCACCTATATCCGCACAAGCCCGGGCGATAAGCCATTCAATCTCCACCATTATTTCATGAACAACCCGTCGCTGTCGGGCCGCGGGACGGCGCTCCACAAGCGCCAGGACGTCCCGACCCTCGCCTTCGACATGCGCGATGATTGACACTTTGGGACTGTTGCGAACCTCAAAACAGGCGGTCCATCGCTCCGCCGTCATCGACATCGGATCGAACTCGGTCCGCCTCGTCGTCTATGAAGGCCCGGCACGCGCGCCTGCGGTGATCTTTAACGAAAAGGTCGCGGCGGGGCTTGGCCGCGGCCTCGCGATCGACGGCCGGATTGCCGACGAGGATGCGAAGCGCGGCCTGACCGCACTGCGCCGCTACGCGCTGCTCGCCAAGCATATGGAGGTCAAAGACCTCCAATGCGTTGCTACGGCCGCGGTGCGCGATGCCGAAAACGGTCCCGAATTCATCGCCGCCGCAGCCGAAGCAGGGCTCAAGATCCGACTGCTGTCGGGTGAAGAAGAGGCTGAAGCCGCGGGCTATGGCGTGCTCTCTGCTATCCCCGACGCGCATGGCATCGCGGTCGATCTGGGCGGCGGCAGCCTTGAGCTGGCCGAAGTCGCGAATGGCCAGGTCGGGCGCCGTGCGTCTTTCCCGCTCGGCGTGCTGCGTTTGCCCGCGCTGCGCAAGGATGGGCAGCAGAATTTCGAGCGCGCGGTGCGCAAGATGTTGCGGACGGCGGGATGGCCCGACGGCATGACGGGGCTGCCGCTCTATCTGGTCGGCGGATCGTGGCGCGCGCTGTCGCGTCTCGACCTGGAACTGACGCAGGATCCGCTGGCGGTGCTCGACCAGCACAGCTTGCCGCGCGCCGCATTGCGGCGGCTCGTTCGCGCCACCAACCGGCTGACGTTCGAGGAATTGCGGGCGATCCCCGGAATGGCGTCGAACCGCGCCGCGGCCTTGCCCGATGCGGCCGCCTTGCTCGCGGCGCTGGTCAATATTCTCGACGTCCCCGAAATGACCGTGTCGTCATCAGGGCTGCGCGAAGGGCTGCTCTATCAGGCGCTCGACGCCGAAACGCGCGCGCAGGATCCGCTGATCGTCGCCGCCGAATTCGAAGGCCGCCGCCTCGCTCGCTTTGCGCCGCACGGCCGTGCGATCACCGAATGGATTGCGCCGCTGTTTACCGGCGAGGCGCCCGCCGACAGCCGCGTCCGGCTCGCCGCGAGTCTGCTCAGCGACGTCGCCTGGTCGGCGAACCCCGACTTCCGCGCCGAACGCGGCACCGAGATCGGATTGCACGGCAACTGGCGCGGCATCGATATTCCGGGGCGCATCCTGCTCGCGCGTGCGCTCCATGCGGGATTCGGCGGCGCCGACAGCGATTTTCCCGATATGGGGCCGCTGGTGGCGCCCGAACGCCTGGCGCGAGCGCGGCAATGGGGGCTCGCGATCCGGCTGGCGCAGCGGCTGACCGGCGGGGTCGAGGCGCCGCTGAAGGCCAGCCACATTGCGCTCGTTGACGGCAAGCTGCGGCTCAGCCTCGATCGCGGCTGGCATCATCTGGCGGGCGAATCGGTCGAGCGCCGCCTGCGCTCGCTGGCGCAGGCACTGGACACCAAGCCGGAGATGGTGCTGCTTTAAGCTGGAATCAGTCCGCGCTGGCCGTCGCGGCGTCGATTTCGCTCATCACCAGCTTGCCGTGCTTGACGGCAAAGCCCATCCGGCCTTCGACCAGATTGAGCGCGGCATAGCCGAACACATCGTAGCGCCAGCCCTGCAACATCGCGATGCCCTCGCGCCCACCGGCTGCCAGCGCCTCAAGCTCATCGCTCCGTGCGATCAGGCGCGACGCGACGTTAAGCTCGCGCGCGCGGATCTTCAGGAGCAGTTTCAGCAGGTCGGCGACCAGCGCGCCTTCCTTGCCCAGCCCCGGGCCGCGCGGCGCGCGGTCGGGCATGTCGTCTTTGTCCAGCGGTTTGGCATTGGCAATTGCGTCCATCAACCGCCCGCCGATGTCGTTACTGCGCCAGGTCGCCGACAGCCCGCGGACGCGGCCCAGACCGTCTTGATCCTTGGGCGGATGCGCCGCGATGTCGGCGAGCGTCTCATCCTTGACGATACGACCGCGCGGCAGATTCTTCGACCGCGCTTCGCGCTCGCGCCATGCGGCGAGCGCCTGCAACCGGCCCAGCACATCAGGCTTGCGCGACGGGATTTTGATCCGGTGCCATGCGTTTTCGGGATCGAGGTTGTAATTCGACGGATCGGCCAGCTTTTCCATTTCCTCGTCGAGCCAGTGACCGCGCCCGGTCTTGACCAGCTTGTCGAGCATCATCGGAAAAATCTTGGCGAGGTGGGTCACGTCGCCGACCGCATAGTCGATCTGGCGCTTGTCGAGCGGGCGGCGGCTCCAGTCGGTAAAGCGCGCGCCCTTGTCGAGTTGCAGCCCGATCCACGCCTCGACCAGGTTCGAATAGCCGACCTGCTCGGCCTGACCGATCGCCATCTGGCCGATCTGGGTATCGAAAATCGGATGCGGGGTCTTGCCGGTCAGGTTGAAGATGATTTCGACATCCTGCCCGCCGGCGTGAAAGACCTTGAGCATATCTTCATTGTCGACCAGCAGGTCGAGCAGCGGCTTCAGGTCCATGCCCGGCGCCAGCGGATCGATCGCCGCGGCATGGTCGCGGTCGGCGACCTGGATCAGGCAAAGCTCTGGCCAGAAGGTGTTTTCGCGCATGAATTCGGTGTCGACGGCGATGAAATCGCTGCGGCCGATAAGGTCGCAGAATTCGACGAGCGCGGCGTTGGTTTCGATCAACGGATGGACTTGCATAGCGCGCCTATACAGCTAGTTGAAAGGAACGGGCAGGAAAAATTGCCCGTACTCCTCGGGTCGCGGAACCGGAATACCGGTCAGGGGAAAAACGAAGGGATTTGGGGCATGATGTGGGTCGGTTGGGCGCTGGCTGCGCTCGGTTTTGCGCTGCTCGTCGGGCAATATGCGGCGGGGCAGGCGGACATTTTCGTCTCGATCGCCAATCCGCGGCCGCTCGACGAAGAATCGATGGTGGTAACGCTGAAAGGTTGGGGGTTCGCGGCGCAGGCGGCGCAGCCGTTTGTCACGCCGGAATCCGACCACGGCCTGTGCGATGTCCGCGTCTTCGCGACTCGCCGCCAGATGCTGATCGCGATCGCGACCTTCGGCTTTCTGCGCCCGGTCACCGTCGCCTGGCGCGCGCACGCCGGTATCCTGCCGCTGGGAGACGCCTGATGCCGCTGGTGCGACTTGGCGACGAAGGGCGCTGGACCAATTATCACGGCACCGGCACGTGTGAGGCGGCGACGCGGTTTGCGCTGCGCAGCGGCGATGCGCCGCGCGGGCGCGACGAGATCGCGATTGCTGCCGGATCAATACAGGACTGGCTGGTCGAGGCGGCGGCTGCAAAGCGGCGCGTCCGTCCGCTCGGCGCGGGCTGGTCGCCGTCGAACATCAATATCGCTTCGCAATGCTGGTTGCTCCACACGCGCCGCTTCAACCGCTGCTTCCTTATTGATGCCGCTGACGTCCGCCCCGGCGTCAACGCCGACGGCTTGATGCTGGTCGAGGCGGGGGCGCTGGTCGATGAAGTGTCGGACAAGCTGGAGGCGCAGGGGCGTTCGCTGTGGACGAGCGGTGCGGGCAATGGTCAGACCTTTGCGGGCGCCTGCGCGACCGGTACGCACGGATCGATGATCGCGCACGGGGGCATCCAGGATCATATCCGCGCGGTGCAGATCGTGACGCCCGCGGGCACCCACTGGATCGAGCCCGCGACTGGCGTGATGACCGATGCCTTTGTCGCCGCGACGGGGTCAACGGTTTTGCGCGACGACGACCTCTTTGCAGCGGTGCAATTGCCCGTGGGGTCGCTGGGGATCATCACCGCGCTGGTCGTGGATAGCGTGCCCAAATTCCTCGTCCGCCCGATTCAGAATCTGCGCAAGGTCGATCGCGTCGCGCTCGACTGGCTGGCAGCGGGCGATTTCCGGCGCTTCTCTGCGGCTTATGCGCTCGATCAGGAGCCCGATTTTGTCCAGATGATCGTCAATCCCTACAAGCCGTTCAAGCGCCCCGCGATGCTGCGTTTCCTCTATCGCGAGCCGTGGCGCGACGATTATCCGCGCGCCACGCCTGGGCAGTTAGGTGCGGGCTATGACGCGCTCAGCCTGCTCGGGCGCCTGCTCGACGATTATCCGTGGGCGCGCGGCGCGCTGCTCCAATTTGCGATGAAGCAGGGCTATGCGAGCGGCCCCGACGTCGACGCGCCGCCGGTGTACGGCAGCTGGGGGGAGGGGCTCGACACCCATCGCCCGCTCGCCGACCTGTTCAACGCCTCGGTGACGATCGAACGCGCCGATCTGGCGCATGCGTTCGAACTGATCTGCGATGTCTATGCACGTCACGGCGGTTCGACCGTCGTCACCGTTCGTTTCATGGCGCGCGCCGAGGGGTTGCTGGCGCCCGCGCGCTTCCCGCACAATGCGGTGATCGATTTCGATGGGCCGCGCAGTGCGCGCACCGCCGACGCCTATGCGCGCGTCGTCGAGCGGCTCGATGCCGAGGGAATTGCCTTCACGCGCCATTGGGCCAAAAGCTGTCGCCTCGACGCAGCGCGCGTCGCTGCCGACTACGGCGAGGATTTCCGCCGCTGGCGCGCGGCGCGCGACCGGCTACTGCCCGATCCGGCGCATCGCGCCCTGTTCGGCAGCGAGGTGCTCGACGGGTTGGGGCTGACGTGTTGACAGCCACAACCCTTGACAAATCGCTCCCCGCGCTGCCTTAGGCGCGGCCATATCGGCGCGTTTTTTCGCGCGCTCCCGAACATTGAAAGACGATCTCATGCACGCCTATCGCACCCATAATTGCGGCCAGCTTCGCGCCGAACAGGTCGGTCAGTCGGTCCGCGTCTCGGGCTGGGTGCATCGCAAGCGCGATCATGGCGGGCTGCTGTTCGTCGATCTGCGCGACCATTATGGCCTCGCCCAGGTCGTCGCCGATAGCAGCGATCCGGCTTTCGCGATCCTCGATGGCCTGCGCGCCGAAAGCGTCGTGACGATCACCGGTGACGTCGTTGCGCGGTCGCCCGAAACCGTGAACGCCAACCTGCCGACCGGCGAAATCGAAGTGCGCGCGCGCGACGTCACCGTCCAGTCGGCGGCGATCGAATTGCCGATGCCGGTCGCAGGCGAACAGGATTATCCTGAGGATATCCGCTTGAAATACCGCTTCCTCGATCTGCGCCGCGAACGCCTGCACGCCAACATCATGCTGCGTTCGAACGTGATTTCCAGCCTGCGCCGCCGCATGACCGATCAGGGCTTCACCGAATTCCAGACCCCGATCCTGACCGCCTCGTCGCCCGAGGGCGCGCGCGACTATCTGGTGCCCAGCCGCGTCCATCCCGGCAAATTCTATGCGCTGCCGCAGGCGCCGCAGATGTTCAAACAGCTGTTGATGGTCGCGGGCTTCGACCGCTATTTCCAGATCGCGCCCTGCTTCCGCGACGAAGACGCGCGCGCCGACCGTAGCCCGGGCGAATTCTATCAGCTCGACTTCGAAATGAGCTTCGTCACGCAGGATGACGTGTTCAATGCCATCGAGCCCGTCCTCGCGGGCGTGTTCGAGGAATTTGCCAACGGCAAGTCGGTAACCCCGGCGGGTTCGTTCCCGCGCATCCCGTATCGCGAGTCGATGCTGAAATATGGCAATGACAAGCCGGACCTGCGCAACCCGTTGATCATCACCGACGTGTCGTCGCATTTCACCGGGTCGGGCTTCGGCCGCTTTGCCGACATCGTTGCCGCCGGCGACGTCGTGCGCGCTATCCCGGCGCCGAACACTGCCGAAAAGAGCCGCAAATTCTTCGACGATATGAACAGCTGGGCGCAGGGCGAAGGTTTCGCGGGCCTCGGCTACGCAACGCGCAAGGGCGGCGAGTGGGGCGGCCCGATCGCCAAGAACCATGGTCCGGAAAAGATGGACGCGCTCGCCGCCGAGCTTGGCATCGGCCCCGACGATGGCCTGTTTTTCGCTGCGGGCAAGGAAGCGCAGGCGGCAAAGCTCGCCGGTCTCGCACGCACCCGCGTCGCCGAACAGCTCGAACTCATCGACCCGAGCAAATTCGAAATGTGCTGGATCGTCGACTTCCCGATGTTCGAGGCCGACGAAGACACCGGCAAGATCGACTTCAGCCACAACCCCTTCTCGATGCCGCAGGGCGAGCTCGAAGCGCTCGAAACCAAAGACGCGCTCGACATCCTGGCGTGGCAATATGACATCGTCTGCAACGGCGTCGAACTGTCGTCGGGCGCGATCCGGAATCATCGCCCCGACATCATGTATAAGGCGTTCGAAATCGCCGGTTACAGCCAAGCCGATGTCGACGCGAATTTCAGCGGCATGATCAACGCCTTCAAATTCGGCGCGCCGCCGCATGGCGGGTCGGCGCCGGGTGTGGACCGTATCGTGATGCTGCTCGCCGACGAGCCGAACATTCGCGAAGTCGTCGTCTTCCCGATGAACCAGAAGGCCGAAGATCTGATGATGAACGCCCCGGCGCCGGTCAGCGACAAGCAGCTCAAGGAACTCGGCATCCGCATCGTGGATGGGCCGAAGGGCTGAGCGTGAGCGAAGCGCCGCGCGAGCACCGGCTGGACACGCCGGCGGGCGAGATTTGCTGGTTCGAATGGGGGGAGCCATCGGACCGCCCGTCGCTGCTGCTGCTCCACGCGACGGGTTTTCACGCGCGGTTATGGGATCAGGTCGTTGCGGCCTTGCCGACCGGCACCCACGTCATCGCGCCCGATCAACTCGGCCACGGTCGCAGCGCCAAGCCCGCGTCATTGTCCGACTGGGCGACAACCGCCGACGTGCTGCTGCCGCTCGTCGATCGTTTCGCCGGAGCGCCCCTGATCGGATGCGGCCACAGCATGGGCGGCTATGTGCTGACCAGGCTGGCGGCTGAGCGGTCCGATGCGTTTGCGCATATCTTCCTGATCGATCCGGTGATCATGCCACCCGAATTTTACGTCGGTGCAGCCGATGCACCAGTGCCCGACCCTGCCGAGCACCCAGTCGCGCGGCGGCGCGCGCGCTGGGACGGTTGGGAGGCGATGAACGCACATTTCGCATCGCGTCCGCCCTATGCGCACTGGCAGCCCGAAGTTCTCTCCGACTATTGCCGCTATGGCCTGCTGGCTGCGGCAAATGGGGACGGTTGTTATCTGGCCTGCCCGCCCGCTCTCGAAGCATCGGTGTACCAGAGCGCCTTGCGTACCAATCCGCACGGCTGGTTCGGCGCGGTGCGCGCGCCGGTGACGGTCATCCGCGCCCGAACCGGCGAGCGCGCGGGCAATCTCGATTTCTCGGTCAGCCCGACCTGGCCCGGGCTGGGCGCGGTACTTGGCGCGGTGCGCGACGAACAATGGGCCGACCAGAGCCATTTTATCCCGATGGAAGCGTCGCAGCGGCTGGCTGATCTGATCGCCAAGCAATTCTAACCCCGGTCTTCAGGCGGTTTTGACAGCCACCGATTGCTGCGATAGCTCGTCAAAACTTGGCGATTGGGGGGTGATGATGATCGACGCGCGATGGATATTGAGTGCCGCTTTTCTCAGTCTTGCGGCGCCCGCGAACGCCGAAACGCTGACGATCAACACCGGCGATCCTGCCGCCGCCGATGTCACCGACCTGCTCAGCATATCGGTCGAGCGGTTCGAGGGCGAGGATGGCGCGGCCTTTGCACAAGCGCTCGAAGCCGAACTTGCCGCTGCGACATTTCATGGAAGCCGCTTTTACCGGATCGTTGCGCCCGAATCCGGGGCACCGACCGACGCGTTGGTCACCGGGACGGTCCGCGCCAGTGTCGATGAAACGCCGGTTATCGAAAAGCGCCGCCGCTGCACCGAATATGATCCCGCTGACAAAAAGAAGTGCATCAAGGAAATCGACGTCGACATCCGGTGCCGCCGCCGCGCCGCGGCCGTTGCGACGACGGTGCGACTGGTTGCCATCGCCGATGGATCGATCCGCCACACCCGGCCACTGAATGCGCGCGATCAAGTGACCGTCTGTCCCGACCGCAGCGCGCCGCCAAGCGTCGAGGACTATTTTGCCGCGACCTTCCGCAGCCAGGTGCGGGCGATCCGCGACGACCTTGCGCCGCGCAGCTATTCGGCTGACGTCAGGGTCGACGAAAACACCAAGGGGCTGACGAAACTGGCGCAAGCGGCGTTCAAAGCGGCGGTCCGCCTCACCAAAACCGACCAGAACGGTGCCTGCGCCGCCTGGACCGCGCTGGCCCGGGATGCCGAGCCAACTGCGGCGCTCGCGTTCAACCTCGGGCTTTGTGAAGAGATGGAGGGCGATCTCGACGCTGCGGCAGGCTGGTATAGCGAAGCGCAGCGGCAGCGCGCGCGCAGCAGCGCAGCTTCAGAGGCGTTGGCGCGCCTCGACCGCTATCGGCATGCGTTGAGCGCGTGGGTGGCGCGAAAAGCGATAATGGGACGGGAATAGCCACCGCAGTGCCTGCTGTGCCAGAAAGTGACAGCCTCCGCACTTGGTAGGACGGCGCCGATTGCGCTAAGGGAGGGGCATGACCATTTCCCTTTCCGACTACGAATCCGGCGCCAAATATGATGGCGATTCTTCGGACGCGCTCGACGCGCTGCAGGAACGGCTGGAGCGCGTCCAGGCGGCGCACATTACCCACGGCCAGCGCAGCGTCATCATGTTCGAGGGCTGGGACGCCGCAGGCAAGGGCGGGATCATCAAACGAATGACCGCGCTGCTCGACCCGCGCTATTTCGACGTCTGGCCGATCGGCGCCCCGACGGAGGAGGAAAAGGCGCGCCATTTCCTGTGGCGGTTCTGGAAACGGCTGCCCGGCAATCGTGAAATCGCGATCTTTGACCGCAGCTGGTACGGTCGCGTGCTGGTCGAGCGCGTCGAAGGCTTCGCGACGGAGGCAGAATGGCGCAAGGGTTATGACGAAATCAATGAGTTCGAAGCGCAGCTGACGGGTAACCGCACGAATCTTCTCAAGGTCTTCGTTCATCTGACGCAGGACGAGCAAGACAAGCGCTTTGCAGACCGCCTCGATGACCCGTGGAAACGCTGGAAAACAGGGGTCGAAGATTATCGCAACCGCGCCAAGCGCAAAGACTATCTCGCCGCGATGGATGAGATGTTCGCGCAGACCAACACCCGCTGGGCGCCGTGGAAGGTGATTGACGGCAACAACAAGAAAGCGGCGCGCATCGCCGCGCTGACCCATATCGCCGAGGCGCTGGAGGCGATCGTGCCGATGACGCCCCCCGATCTGGACCCCGCAATGGTCAAGCTGGCGGGCAAAGCGTTCGGGTACAAGCCCAAAGCCTAGGTTTTTCGCGGGCGGCGGGTAGCCATTGCGGCCCCCGCTCGCTACATGGGAGCGATGAGCCGCGTTAAAAGATCCGATGACTGGGGTTTCCCCCGCTGGCGTCCCTATGGCTCGGGCAATGAAGCGCAAAAGGTCCGCCTGTGCGATCGGCACGGCTGCACCAACCCCGGGAACTGCCCGGCGCCCAAGTCGCCGAACAGCCCCGAACGCTGGTATTTCTGCGAAACTCACGCTGCCGAGTACAACCGCGGCTGGGACTATTTCGAAGGGCTGAGCGCCGAGGATGCCGCTGCGCGCGCTGCCGACGAAACGCGCGATGCGGGGGCTTATGCCAAGGCGCAGCATTATGCTTGGGGCGGCTCGGGCGACGGCAGCCGCAGCGCCGACGAAATGCGCGCGCTCGAAATCCTCGACCTCGAACCCGACGCCGATTTCGAAGCGACGAAAAAGGCGTGGCGCAATCTCGCCAAGGAAACGCACCCCGACGTCAAGCCCGGCGACGCCGACGCCGCGAAGCGCTTTGCGGCGGGGCAGGCGGCGTTCGAGGTGCTCAAACAGGCCGAAGATCGCAAGAGCTGGAAACCGGCCTGACATCGGCGCAGTTTGCGTGCCGCTGTACCGGTGCTCGGATGGGGTTGACGGTTTGCCGCCTTGCGCGCCTACCCTGAACGGATTGGCCGTGATCGAATAAGGGGGACGAATATGCGCATTATCAGCGGGCTGCTCATCAGTGCGGCATTGACGACATCGGCGTTGGCAGAGCCGCTGGCCTATCAGAATGGGCTGCGCCGCGTTGACGGCGTCGCCGGAGTCGGCCTTACCATTCCGCTGGGCGGTAACCGCCACAAAGCGCCGCCGCGCGTCGAATTGCGGCTGGCCCGCGATGTGGTGAACATGGACGGCACCCGGCTATCGAACCGCGGCATACCCCTCAATGAAACGCGGATCGGCGTCTCGCTGGAGCGCGATAACCGGCTTTTGCTGAATGGGAAACCAATCGACACGAAACGACGCAACAATGTGTCGACCGTGGGCTGGATCGCGATCGGCGCGGGGGTTGTACTGATCGGCGGCTTCTTGCTGGTCGCCGACGCAGCGCGCGACGCGTCGGAATAGCCGATCTCGCTACCGAAACTGGTGCGCTGTTCGACGCCTGTTGTTGTGACAGCCCGACAATTCAGAGCCGGTCGACGACTGGAAGCGACCATTTGCAGACGTTTAAGTACCGCAAGGTGTGAGTGAATATCTCAATCGCTCCGTCGCGGAAACATCTCGAAATACTCAAAGATTTTTATTTTTGGCTTTTGAGAGAACAGGTCGTCGCAGTACACCGCTTGGATAAGAAGCTGGACACTTTCCTTCGCCTCCACCGCATTGGTCGCCGTGACGCCGGCGCCCCTCCACGCTTCCAATGGCGCAATATTTTTATCCGAAAAATATAGAAATTCCAAAAACTTACGATCTATTTCTGAAATAGAGACCTTGTGCGCGGGAACTTTCCCGGGATAGGTTGCTAACGGATCGATGGAAAGCGAATGCCCGCTGACGCATAAGGGTCTTTGGCTGAAATTCTTATAGCTGATCTTAATCGCCCCGTCATCATTCCGCGCCGTTTCGATCATCAACGGGACGCTTCCGTCTGCCCCGCAGGCAGCAAGGCATACCGCAAATGCCAATATTCCAATCTTACCCATATCAATTCAGCCTATTAATAACCGCTCTGAAGCAGCATCCATCAAGCCCTCTCATGGCGCCCCCTTTGGCGCAAGAATTTCAGTTTTTACATTGCAAGTTCTCGCAGGCTCGCTTTCACCTGTTTCCTCGCAGGAGCGGAAAAGGAATGTCCGCTTCCCACCCCAAAGCCGACACCGCTCCTACGTATAAATGCACCCATCCAGTCCGTCGCGCCGTACCTGGCCGATCCGGCGCTGAATGGTGTTGCCGTAACGGCGCGTGAAACCTGACGGACTGACCGCCTCGCGCTTCTTGGGCAGGGGAAGGATCGCGGCGATGCGCGCGGCTTCCGCGGGGGTGAGCTTGCCCGCGCCATGGTTGAAATACCGCTCGGCGCCCGCCTCGACACCGTAAGTGCCGATGCCGGTCTCGGCGACGTTCAGATAGACCTCCATGATCCGCCGCTTGCCCCAGATCGTCTCGATCAGGAACGTGAACCAAACCTCGGGCACCTTGCGGACATAGCGCGTCCAGCCGCTGCCCTGCCACAGGAAGACGTTCTTCGCGGTCTGCTGGCTGACCGTCGACCCGCCGCGCATCCGCTTCCCCTTGGCGTTGCGTTCGATCGCCTGTTCGATCGCTTCAGTGTCAAAGCCGTTATGTGTACAGAATTTGCCGTCTTCGGCCGCGATCACCGCGCGCACCATATTGCGGTCGATATTGGACAGGCTGGTCCAGTCCTTCGTGATCCCGTTGCTGTCGGACAGCATCGTAAAAGTCACCGGCGGCGGCACCACCGCATAAAGCAGCACCCACAGCACCGACGCGGCGAGGAACCACAGCAGCCATTTGAACGGCCGCAGATACCAAGGGAGCTTGCGGCGCTTCGGGCGTTTTTTGGCGGCGGTCGTCATGCCGTTTTCATAGCCGCTTGCCAGTGGTCGGCAAGCGGCTGATTGAAATTATGCGCGGCCTCAAAACGCCTTTGGCGGTAGCGCGTCTGTCTTGGCCTTTGCCGCGTCAAACAGGATTACCGCATTGGCCGGTGGCAGGCCATCGATCGACCGCGGCGCCGCGGCCTGCCATGCCTTCTTCCCCCTAAAGTCAGCGATATCCGCATAATGTCCGACGATGCGTCCGGCGCCAAAGCGATAGGGCAGGCCTTCGCCATCGAGCGGCGCGGCGCGGTCGGCGACGTGGAAATGCAGGTGCGGCTGGGTGACATGGCCCGACGATCCAACGCGCCCGATCACCTGCCCGCGGCGCACCCGCATTCCGGTACTGATGCCCAGGCCTGGCGCCAGATGCTGGTAAAGGGCATGGCGGCCGTCGGGCAGTCGCAGCACGATCATCGCGCCGGTTTCGTCTTCGACGCTGGCAGGGGCGCCAAGGGCGGCGACGTCCTTGACCGTCACGACTTCCCCGTCGGCCACCGCCAGCACATCGGCGCCTGATCCATCGGCGGCGACGCCGGTGCCGGTCGAGCGGGGATCAAAGCCCACTGCCGGCATCCAGTCGATCGCATGGCGCCCCGGCAGGCGCACGCGTCCGCTAACCGCATAAGGAAAGCGGCGATGGCCGTTGTCGACGTCGGGTAGCGCCACTGCGGTCCACGGTCCACCGCGGAGCGGCGGGCCGAGCGTCGCGGTGAAGGGACGGGTCGGGGTAAAGGCGCCGCCCGCGATAGCTACGCCTGGTCCCGCGCCGCCGGACCGCACCGGCGTCAGGCTGATCCGGTGCACAAGCGGCCTTGGGTCGCCACCTGCCCACGGGATGGAAAGGTAAAATATCGCCCGACCCCCCGGTGCGATCTCGGTGGCGCTGCCCGGCTGCGCGCCGATCCGGCGCATCGCACCGACGAGGTCGATGCGCGCCAATCGTGCGCCGTCTGCCGCGGCGCAGATGTCGACGGCGGTGATCGCCAGCGGCTGCGCGGCAAAATTGGTGGCGTGCAATTCGTAAACCAGCCGATCCTCGCCATCGATTCGCGCGACCGACGGCACATAAGGCACCTCGAGATGGAGCGACTGATAGGGGCGCACCGCCGCGGACTGCGGGGCCGGGGCGGTGATGGCGGGGGCGGAGAGAGTGGCAAGCAAGGCGAACAACATCGGCGGACTCCAGCAGGGAAACGGGTCCGCGCTTTGCCGCCGATCGCGCCAGTCATCGAGCGCCGATCTGTGGGCGGGATTATTACGCCGGTTTGGCGGGCGCCGACCGGGGCGAAAGCAGCGCGGTCAGATTGGCACGATAACGTCGGCTCAAGCGAAGCTCTGCGCCGTTCGCCAGCCGGACATGGGCATCGCCGCGCCCGATCGGCTCGATTTCACGCACCCGATCGATGCGGATCAGCGCGCCGCGATGGATGCGCGCAAACTGTCCGGCGGGCAGCCGCTCGGCCAGCGAGGTAAGCGATTGCTCGATCAGATGGGTGCGGCCTGCGCTGTGGACTTCTGCGTAGTCGCCCGCGGCGCCGATCCAGTCGATGGCATCGAAGGGGAGGCGGTGGACGGTCCCGCGGTTGCGGATGATCAGCGTGTTGTCATCGGCGGGCGGCGTTGCCTTTGCTCGCTCGGCCTGGCGCCGCGGCCAGCGCAGCCAGCCGATCATCAAAGCAACCAACGCCAGATACAGCAAACTGTTGGTGTCGAGATTGCGGACGAACATGATCGCCGTCATGTCCCACCGCGTCGCGGCAGCCGCGCCGCGATAGATTGGCCAATAGATCAGCGCGAACAGCAGGACATGCGCGCCGACCACAACCGGCCACAGCAGCAGATAAGCGGCAACGCGGGTCCAGACGCTACGAATGCCGCGCTCGATCGCCATAACCGCTCCGACGATCGGCCAGCTGAGCATTGCCCAGATCGAATAGATCGCCGCGGTATAGCCGAAAGTCCGCCACCAAGGTTGCGGCGACCCGCCATAAGCGGCGACGAAATTTCCTTGTACCGCCTGGATCGTCGCGATCAGCGCCCAAGCCGCCACGATGATCGCACTCCACGTGCGCCGATTGTGCGACAGAAACAGGCGCAGCGCCGATGATTCAAGCGTTGATGAGGCGACGATCACCGGCGAGCTTCAGCATCGCCTTTTGCAGCTTTTCGAACGCGCGCACTTCGATCTGGCGGACGCGTTCGCGGCTGACGTCGTACACCTGGCTCAGGTCTTCCAGCGTCTTTGGGTCGTCGGTCAGGCGGCGCTCGGTCAGGATATGGCGTTCGCGCTCGTTGAGCGTTTCGAGTGCTTCGCTCAGCAGCGAATGGCGCACGTCGCGTTCCTGCGCTTCGGCAACGCGCTCGTCCTGCAGCGGGCCTTCGTCGCCGAGCAGATCCTGCCACTGGCTGTCACCATCCTCGCCCATCGGGACGTTCAGCGAAGTATCGCCGCCCATCGCCATGCGGCGGTTCATGCTGGTGACCTCTTCCTCGGTCACCCCCAGGTCGGTCGCGATCTTGGTCAGATGTTCGGGCGACAGGTCACCATCCTCGAACGCTTCCAGATTGTTCTTCATCCGGCGCAGGTTGAAGAACAGCTTTTTCTGTGCCGCGGTGGTGCCCATCTTGACGAGGCTCCACGACCGCAGGATGAATTCCTGGATCGAGGCGCGGATCCACCACATCGCATAGGTCGCGAGGCGGAAGCCGCGTTCGGGGTCGAATTTCTTCACCCCCTGCATCAGGCCGATATTGCCTTCGCTGATCAGTTCGCTGACCGGCAGGCCATAGCCGCGGTAGCCCATCGCGATCTTCGCCACGAGCCGCAGGTGCGACGTGACGAGCTGCGCCGCCGCTTCATTGTCGCCATGCTCCTGAAACCGCTTCGCGAGCATATATTCCTGCTCGGGGGTCAGCAGGGGGAATTTGCGGATTTCCGACAAATAGCGATTCAGGCTGGCTTCGCCGCCAAGCGCTGGCACGGTGGCCGGAACATTGCTTTTAGCCATTGGAGAGCGTCTTCCCTTTGGTATCTGGAGTCAGAATATGCCGCCGTTTGTGCAAGCGGTCGAGATAGATTTTCATTCGAAACCTAAACGCGCAATTCGTCGATCAGTTCCCGCATGTCCGGGGGGATTTCGCTGTCGAGCGCGAT
>Ga0265296_1001549_pt1 | contig 25998 bp, 20 predicted proteins | sample MunlanPumphouse1_FD_189073 | JGI IMG/M metagenome (GOLD analysis project Ga0265296, IMG submission 189073) | Groundwater microbial communities from a municipal landfill in Southern Ontario, Canada - Pumphouse #1 | ecosystem: Environmental > Aquatic > Deep subsurface > Groundwater | place... | reverse complement strand
GCGGCGCTCAGCGCGAGCGCCTCCTTCGCGGCGCCGAGGGTCGCGGCGCCGAGGCCGAGCCGCCCGCACGCGAGTATGCGCATGCCGACGATGACCCCGCGTCCCGCGCGTCCGAGGAGATTCTCGTACGGGATCTTCACGTCCTCGAAGACGAGCTCGGCCGTTTCGGAGCCGCGGATGCCCATCTTGTGCTCGATCTTGCCGATGGAGAATCCGGGAGAGCCCTTCTCGACGATGAAGCTCGAGGCCTTGCCGTCGGCCTTCCCGCCCAAGTGTTTGGCGAATACGGTGAAGACGTCGGCGAAGCTCCCGTTCGTGATGAAGGTCTTGCGTCCATTGAGGAGCCAGTGATCCCCCTTGTCCTCGACGGTCGACTCGCTGTTGAAGGCGTCCGAGCCGGCGTTCGATTCGGTGAGGGCGAACGCGGCTATCATGCGCCCCTCGGCGAGCGGCACGAGGTACTTCTGTTTCTGCTCCTCGGTGCCGAACAGATAGATGCCGGAGCTCCCGATGCTCTGATGAGCGCCGATGAAGGTCGCGGTCGAGGCGCAGCCCCGCCCGATCTCCTCCTGGACGATGCAGTAGCCCGTCTCGCCCATGCCGGAGCCGCCGTATTCGGGGGGAAACGAAACTCCGAGGAGCCCGAGATCGGCGATCTTCTTGATGAGCTCCTTCGGTATCTTCTCTTCCTGGTCGATTTTTTCCGCGATGGGTTTGATCTCGTTATCGACGAACTTGCGGACCATGTCCCTGAGCATTTTTTGCTCGTCAGTGAAGGTCCAATCCATGCTCATTCCTCCTCGTTCGGGAAGGGGAAGGATAAAAACCGGCCGCACCCTTTGTCAAGGGAAATGAGTTGAAGCGGCGCCAAGCGTATGATAACGTTCGAAATCCGCGTGGCGCGCGGGTGGCGCCCGGCGCGGGTCCTGTCGGCGATTGCACCCCGCACGTGCTCGCTCGCAAAGCTCGCTGCGCTCCGTGCGGGGGCCCCATCGCCGCCACCCGCACGGGAGAAATGAACGATGAACTCGAGAGCGAATTTGAAGGAGCCGAGGGACGAGTGGCTCCCCCGCGGGAGACGCGCGGCGACGGCGACCTTGAGCCGAATCGTTCCCGCCGTGCGGAAGGCCGTCCGGGGAGATCCTGTCCCGTCCGTCACGGAGATCGCGCGGCGGAGCCGCTCGCCGTTCAAGGTGCTCGTCTCGACGGTGATCAGCGCCCGGACGAAGGACGAAGTGACGGGGGAAGCGGCAAGGCGGCTTTTCGCGAAGGTCTCGACACCGCGGGCGCTCTCGACCCTTCCCGCGAAGCGCATAGAGGAACTGATTTACCCCGCCGGATTCTATCGCACAAAGGCGAAGGCGATCCGCGCTCTTTCGGCGAAGCTCGTGAGCGAGTTCGGAGGCCGCGTCCCCGATACGATGGAAGGGCTTCTCTCGCTCCCCGGTGTCGGAAGAAAGACGGCGAACCTCGTTCTCACGCTCGGGTTCAGTCTGGCCGGTATCTGCGTCGACACGCACGTGCACCGGGTCGCGAACCGGCTCGGGATCATCAAGACGTTTCGTCCCGTGGAGACCGAAGCGTGCCTCCGCGCGACGCTCCCGAAGGGGCACTGGCTCGAGATCAACGATCTTTTGGTGACGTTCGGCAAATCGATCTGCGCGCCGGTATCGCCGCGATGCTCGATTTGCCCGATCGCGCGCTCGTGCGCCCGCGCCGGGGTCGCTCGCTCGCGCTGAGCGCCTGAATTGAGGCGGCGATGAGATGAATGGATGCAGGAATATCAGGAGGAGGTCATCGATGCGTCGTCTCTGTCTGTTCGTGCTGGCTATGGTGATAGGCTCCCGGGCCGTCGCGGCCGACCGCCCGGCGGCCGGCTCCGCCTTCGATCGATTCTTCACCGCGAAGACGCTCAGGATCGATCTCTACCATACCGGCGACGCGAAGGAGGAGACGTACAGCCTCGACGAGACGAGGGTCGAGGAGAACTGGGCTGGAAACCCGCGCAACCTCCTCGATACGCTCAATCTGGGCAGCTGCATTCTCCGCGTGTTCGATATCAAAACGAACACGATGATCTATTCCCGGGGCTATTCGACGCTTTTCGACGAATGGAAGACGACCGACGAGGCGATCGCCGGATTCCCTCGAACCTTTCACGAATCATTGATAATCCCGCTGCCGAAGGCGCCCGTGCAGGTGAGGATCGATACGAGGGATCGGAAGAACATATTCAGGGCCGTCTATGATCTCGTCGTCGATCCCGCCGATTATCACGTCGGCACGGAGCGGCGCTTCACCGGCGTCCGCGTGCGGCAGCTTCTCGACGGCGGTCCCTCTCCGAACAGGGTGGACGTCGTCGTTCTCGGCGACGGCTACGATCAGAACGAGATGCACAAGCTCCGCGGCGACGCCGAGAGGCTTCTGAATGCGCTCTTCGATACCGAGCCGTTCAAGAGCAGGAAGCGCGATTTCAACGTGCGTCTCATCGAGGCGGCATCGGCCGAATCCGGAGTCGACGAGCCGCGCGAGGGCAAATACCGGAACTCGATCCTCGGGCTCTCGTTCAATGCGTTCGATATCTCCCGGTACATGCTGACCTTTTCCAACAAGGTCATGCGCGACGTCGCCGGCAACGTGCCCTGCGACGCCATGATCCTGATCGCGAACACCAAGCGATACGGCGGAGGAGGGATCTTCAATCTCTATTCGGCCGGATGCTCGAACAACGAGTTCGACGCCTACGTTTTCACGCACGAGTTCGGCCATTCGTTCGCCGGGCTCGGCGACGAGTACTACAGCTCGCAGGTTGCGTACAACGATCTTTACCCGAAAGGGATGGAGCCGTGGGAGCCGAACATCACGGCGCTCCTCGATACGGCGAGAGTGAAATGGGGGGACCTCATCCTCGAGATGACCCCGGTCCCGACGCCGGACGATTCGGCGCACGCCGGCGTCGTCGGAGCCTTCGAAGGGGCGGGGTATTCGGCGAAGGGGCTCTATCGGCCCTGCCGCGACTGCATCATGTTCTCCAAGAGGGTCGGGCCGTTCTGCCCGGTTTGCAGACGGGCCATCGAGCGGATGATGGACTACTATACGAAGTGACCGGTCACGGCCCCACGTTCATGAGGCGGTCGCCTCTCAGAAAATCGTCCGTGTTGTAGTCCTCGGTGAATTGGAGCTGCCGGTACTCTGCGTCGAGGATCGAAAAGTGGCTCCGCTCCATGCTCGCGAGGTATTCGAGCATCGACCGGCTGCTCTGGTCGTGTGTTTTCTTCGCGAGCCCCATGTAGAAGTCGTCGGCTTTCTTCTCCGCTTCCATCGCCGCGGCGAAGAGCTCCTTGAGCGTCGCCCCGGCCGGAAGGATATCGTCGATGCTCGGGACGAGCGTGTTCGGCGGCATGCTCAGATCCACCCCGGGGAACTTCTTCCGGTAGGCCTCCGTGAGGATCCGCTCATGGTTCATCTCCTGTGACGCGAGAAAGTCCAGCTTCGCCTTGAGGTCGGGATTCTTCGCCTTTTCGTTCATCCGGCGGTAGAGCTTTATCGCTTCGATCTCGGACTTTATCGCGATGCTGAGGACTTCGAGCGTCGTGAGGTCGCGTTCACGTGCCATGACGGTTTCCTTTCATGCAGGCTCACTTTTCACTTTACTTGCATCGAGGGCAAAATTACCTTAATAGAGGAAAGCGATAAGAATTCTTATTGATAATAGGCTGTCGCGCCCCCGCGTGTCAAGGAAGGAAGCCAGGGAGGTTCATCGAAATGGATGGCACGAATAAGCTCGAAGCTCTCAAGCTCGCGCTCTCGAACGAGGAGAAGGAACGCGATTTCTATCTGGCGCACGCGAAGCGCACGAAGGACGCTCTCGGCAGGCAGATGTTCGAATCGATCGCGGCCGACGAGAACGAGCACTACAAGCGGCTCGTTGAGCTCCACAAAAAGCTCGAAGAGCGCAATAAGTGGCCCGATGGGTTCTCGATCGAAATCCCGACGCGGGTCACGGAGGCGCTCGGCCGTCTCGTGAAAGAGGCGACGAATTCCCCCGAGAACGACGACGACGACATAGCGGCGGTCAAGACGGCGATCGATTTCGAGCACAAAGGGGAGAACTTCTACGAGAAGCTCGCCGAGCAGGCCAAGGACAAGGCCGAGAAGCGGTTTTTCACCCTGCTCGCGGCGATGGAGCGCGAGCACCGGCTCTCGCTCGAGGATACGCTCGAGTATTTCACCGATCCGGAGGGGTGGATGGAGCGCAAGGGGGGACGGCATCTGGACGGCGCGTGAGCGCTACAGCGTGAGGCCGCCGTCGACGACGATCGTCTGTCCCTGGATCCAGGAGGCCTCGTCCGAGAGAAGAAACACGGCTACCGCGGCGATCTCTTCGGGTTTCGCGATACGGCCGGCGGGCGTTCGATCCTTCCACGCCTCGAGGAGCTTTTCCTTTTCGGGAAAATAGTCGAGCGCCGCGGTGTCGACGGGTCCGCCGGAGACGGCGTTCACGTTGATACCGCGCGGGGCGAGCTCCTTCGCGAAATACCGGACAAGCGTTTCGAGAGCCGCCTTGCTCGCGCCCACCGCGGCGTAGCCGGGCAGGCACGAGAAGCTCCCGATCGACGAAACCGCGACGATCTTCCCTCCCGATTCGGGAAAGAGCTTCACCGCTTCCTGCGCGCCGAGCAGGAACGCGCGGGCGTTCGCGTTGAGGGCGAGGTCCCAGCCGAATTTCCCGATGCGGGTCGCGGGGCCGAGAACGCCTGAAACGGCGTTCGAGACGAAGATGTCGAGCCCGCCGAACGCCTCCTTCACGGCCGCGAAGAGGTGTTTCACCTCTTTCGGTTCCGAGACGTCCGCTTTCACCCGCAGCGCCCGCCGGCCGAGCCGCTCGATCGCGAGAACCGTTTCTTCGGCGGCCTGATTGTTCTTCACGTAATTGACGGCGACGTCGGCGCCGAGGACCGCGAGCCTGAGGGCGATCGCGCGACCGATGCCGCGGGAGCCTCCCGTGACGAGAGCTCGTTTTCCCGCAAATTGTTCCATACGATTCACCAGCCCGGCAGCGCGTCCTCGCCTGTGAGGAACTTGAGCGCTTCGATCGCCGCCTGACATCCGCTTCCCGCGGCCGAGACCGCCTGGCGATAGCGCGGATCCTGCACGTCTCCCGCGGCGAAGACGCCCTCTACCGACGTGCGCGTCCCGCGGGTCACGATGTAGCCCTTTTCGTCGAGGTCGATCTTTCCCCTGAACAGGCGCGTCGCGGGCTCGTGGCCGATCGCGACGAAGATGCCGTCGACGGGAAGCTCTTTCGTTTCGCCGGTCTTGACGTTCTTGAGGACGAGCGCGGTGACTTTGTTCTGCGCCGGATCGAGCATGTCCTCGACGGTCGAATTCCATTCAAAATCGATTTTCGGGTTGTCGAGCGCCCGCTTTTGCATCGCCTTCGATGCGCGGAGCTCCTCGCGCCGGTGAACGATGGTCACCCGGCTCGCGAATCTCGTGAGGAACGTCGCCTCCTCGATCGCCGCGTCCCCGCCTCCCAGGACGGCGACGTGTTTGCCCGTGAAGAAAAATCCGTCGCATGTCGCGCACGCCGAAACTCCCTTGCCGCGGAGCTTCATCTCCGATTCGAGCCCGAGCCAGCGGCACGCGGAGCCCGTCGCGACGATGATGGCGCGCGTCTCGACGGCCCTTTTCCCGATCGCGATTGTGAACGGTTTCGTTTCGAGATCGATCGCCGTGACCTCTCCGAGGTCGAATTCGGCGCCGAATTTCGCGGCCTGCGCGCGCATGCGTTCCATGAGCTCGGGACCCTCGATGCCGTCGGGGAATCCGGGGAAATTATCGACGGCGGACGTGATCGTGAGCTGTCCGCCGGGCTGCGCGCCCGAGACGACGAGCGTCGCGAGCTCGGCGCGGCGCGTATAGATTGCCGCGGTGAGGCCCGCGGGACCCGATCCGATGATGGTGACGTCGTACATGGAAATCCCTCCCGTGAGTCTGAGCTTCGGAGTATAGGGTCCGCAAAGGGCGAGGACAAGGGAAAACGAGGATATCCGCGGGACTCCGTTGAAGCAGTCGTATGCTTCATCGTATCCGCGCGCGGCCGGCACGCTCGCGACTTGACAGCCGGCGCATTCTCGCGGATACTTGCGGCAGCAACGATGAACGACCACTATTCGGGGAGCCCCTCGCGGCGATCGATCCGGCCGGGGCTGAGAACCTGGAGGAGATTCAGGGACCCGTTGAACCTGATCAGGTTAGAACCTGCGGAGGGAGGACCCATGAACGCTCTGAAATTGCCCGATCTCGGCAAGATCCATCCGGAGTTTTTCGACCGCGTCATCTACCCCCGTCTCGGCGCCCAAGATGATAATGTCGTGATCGGTCCGCGTCACGGCGTCGACTACGGTGTCATCAGAATCGGCGACGAGGTCATGGCGCTGTCGACCGATCCGTTCTTCATCGTTCCGTCGCTCGGATTCGCGCGCGCGGCCTGGTTCGGCTTTCACATCATATTCTGCGACGTGGCCGTCTCCGGGCTCACGCCGAAGTACCTCACGATCGATCTCAACCTTCCGCCTGAAACGACCGAGGAGCAGCTCGAGGAACTGTGGAGCGCCGTGCACGAGGAAGCGCGGCGATATGGAATCAGCGTCGTCACGGGGCATACCGCGCGGTACACCGGATGCAACTATCCGATGGTCGGCGGGGCGACGGCGATCGCGATAGGCGAAGAGAAGCATTTGCGGGGTCCCCACCGGGCGAAAATCGGGGACGAGATCTTGATAACGAAGGGACCGGCGATAGAGACGACGGGTCTCCTCGCCGCGCTGTTCCCGCAGAAATTCGTCGAAGCGGGAGGGGAAGCCTTCCAGAAGGAAGCCGCCGCCATGTTCACGCAGATGAGCGTTCTCGACGAGTGCGCGATCGCGCGGACGTTTAAGGGAGTTCACGTCATGCATGACGCGACCGAGTGCGGCATCTGGGGCGGGCTCTACGAGATGGCGCGGGCGGGGGCATATGGAATGCGGGTCGAACAGGATCTGATACCGGTCCAGCCGGTCGTGAAGAAGACCGCCGAGATCTTCGGCTTCGATCCCTTCTGTTCGATCAGCGAGGGAACGCTCATCGTCGCCGTCGACGGCCGCGACGCCGACGAGCTCGTGGCCGCCCTCGCGGCGGAAGGCATTTCGAGCGCGAGCTGCGGCGAGATAGTTCCGGAAAAGGAAGGATTGAGGGTAATCCGGGGGGGCGCGGCGACGGAGCTGGAGCATCCGGTAACCGATCCATACTGGAAGCTCGCCGCCGAGCTGGGAGGGTAATCCTCGGGGCGGTCGAAAAAGCGCTCGTCGTTCATGCCGGGAGGTAGTATTATCATAAGGCCGGGAGGAAAACGATGGAGAATTCCAAAGAGGAGCGGGACGGGAAGCTCGTCGAGCTCGCGAAGGTGCAGGGGGATTTCGAAGCCCAGGTTCTCAAGGGGATGCTCGAGTCCGAAGGAATCGAAGTGGCTGTCCGCACGGGCGTTACTCCGAACATCCTGCCGTTCACGGTCGACGGCCTCGGACAGGTGAAGCTTTTCGTCAAGGAGAGCGACCTCGAGGCGGCGAAGGCCCTCATGAGGGAGAACGAAGAGAGGGAGAGAGACGGCGAGCCCGAAGATCCTGACGATGCCGGGGCTTGCAATTAAGCGTCGGGTTTTATACTATCCCGTATACGTGGGGGCTTAACTCAGCGGTAGAGTGCTATCCTCACACGATAGAAGTCGTAGGTTCAAATCCTACAGTCCCCACCAGTCTTTTTGTCATTTGAGCTCTTCGGCGTATTTCTTCTGAAGCCCGGCGAGGCGCGGATCCTCGCGCAGTGCCAGCGCCGCGCCGCAGACGTCCGCGGCGCTGACGACGAGCGAATCGCCGTTGAATGTCACGGACACTTCGGTGAACGACCATTCTTTCTCTCCCGTATCGACCACGACCGTCGAGCCGACGCGCTCCTCGTGCGTTCTCTTGTGCTCGCGATGCCCGTTCAGGACGACGTCTATCCCCGGCACTTCCCGGGCGAGCTCGAGGCTTTTCTGCCAACCGAGGTGGCTCACCGCGATGACGAGATCGCACCCCTGGGTGCGCAGATTCGCCGCCGCCACGAGCGCCGAGAGCTTCGGATCGATGACGTTGTATCTCCGAGCGCCATCCGCGCCGTCACGGTAGATAAAAGAAGGCAGAACGACCGAAAAAATGCCGACGCGCACGGCGTCCCTGCGGCCGAAGAGCGTTCGGGAGCCTCCGATATCCCTGACGATCGATTCGGGGGCCACGGGCTTTCTCAGGGTACGGTCGAGGATGTTCGAGTTCACGAGAGGGAGGCCGTAGCGTTTCGCGGCCGCGAGGCACCCCTCGATTCCGGCTCGCGTCTCGAATTCGCCGATGCCGACGGCGTCGTACCGGAGGAGCTTCATCGCCTCGAAGAAGTAGCGTTCCTTCAGGTCATGCTGCCTCGTGTCCGCCGGCAGCGAAAAATCGCCGGCGTCGATGACGAGCACCGCTCTCTCGATTCGCCTCTTTTCGACGAGGGAAGCCCACCGGGCCATCCCGCATTGCTTGTTCTTCTTTCAGCCGCATGGTTCGCGGTAGCCGGCGAGCTGATTCGTGAAGAAAACGCTGAGCGCGGTTCCCGGCGCGGGCGCCTCTCGCGAGCGCTCGGATCTCGCCATGCGCGAGCGAATGGGGAGATAGACGGCGATAAGGGCGGCGAGGATCACGAGCGCCGGGACGAGAAGCGGCGAGCGTTTATGAACCCTTGTTCTTTCCATATTTTTTCAGCTTCGCGTAGACGGTCGGTTTCGATATGCCGAGGACCGCGGCTGCTTTCGTTTTATCGCCGATCTTCTCGACGACCTTGCTCACGATCATCCCCTCGATCCGGGGAAGGATCGGGTCTCCCGTCGAAAGTTCGACGTTCGCGAGAAGCGTATCGATCGTTTCCTCGATCGTCGCGCGCGACTCCGCCCGGGCGCTCTCGGGACGCTTCAGGATGCAATCGGGCAGATCTTCAGGAAGAATCGTCTCTTTCTTCGAGATAATGATGATCCGGTTGATGAGATTTTCGAGCTCACGCACGTTTCCCGGCCAGTCATAGGAAATGAACAGCGACATCGCCTCGGCGGAGATCTTTTTCTGGGGGATGCCGTAAAGCCGGCAGAAGGTCGAGAGGAAATGATTGCAGAGCGGTTCGATGTCTTCGGCGCGCTCCTTGAGATCGGGAACGCGAATCGGAAAGATATTGACCCGGTAGTAGAGGTCCTCGCGGAACCTGCCCTCACTCACGAGGCCGAGGAGGTCCTTGTTCGTCGCGGTGATGATGCGAACGTTCGTCGAGATCGTGATCGTTCCGCCGAGCCGGTAGAACTTCTGGTTCTCGAGGACGTGGAGGAGTTTCGGTTGGAGCCGCAGCGGCATGTCGCCGATCTCGTTGAGGAAGATCGTCCCGCCGTTCGCCGATTCGAAATGACCGATCCGCTGCTTGTGCGCGCCCGTGAAAGCCCCTTTCTCGTGGCCGAAAAGTTCGCTCTCGAGAAGCTCGTCCGGAATCGCCGAGCAGTTGAGCGAAACGAACGGCCTTTCGGCGCGGCATCCGCCGTAATGAATCGTCTTGGCGATGAGATCCTTCCCCGTTCCGTTCGATCCCGTGAGGAGGACCGTCGTGTCCATGTCCTTGATTCCCTCGACGAGCTCGTAGATGTGCCGCATCGGGGCGGACGTGCCGATCAGATCCTGGAACGTGACGTGTTCCTTGGGCCGCGCGATCGCGCTCTTCACGACGGAGCGTGATTTTTCGAGATGATCGATCCTCTCGACGAGGAGCATCTTTTCGAGGGCCGCGGCCGCTTCCTGGCTGAAGAAGAGAAGGAGGCTGTGGTCCTCGTCCGTCGTCCGGGCGGAGCTCCGGGTCGAGTCGAGGTAGAGGAAATCCACCGCTTCGCCCTGAATACGCAGCGGAACGCAGATGAGGCGCGGGTGTTCCTCGAGAAATTCGGGGGGAACCTTGCCCTCGGGAATCGTCGTGCGCGAGACGTCGAGCGGATATCCGAGCCGGAGCGCCATGGAGAGAACGGCGCCGATGTTCCGGTCGGCGAGCATGCTCCCCGCCGTGAAAGCGCCGCTCGCTGCCGCGATGCGGAATGAATCGTGGCCTTCGGCCTTCGTGAGAAACGCCGCGCGATCCATCGCGGTGATCCGCCGGGCCGTCTCGACTATCGTTGCCCGAAGCGTTTCCTGATCGCGAGCCGTCCGCATGAGGGAGGCGAGTCTGCAGAGCGCTCGAAAGCGGTCCGAGTCGCTGACGATCTGGTCGCGGCTGAGGGGGGATCGCGCTTCGAGCGCGTCCTGAAGCAGCCGCGCCTGCTGCGGGGCCTGCTCTCCCCCGGCGACGAGGGACATTGCCCGCAGGAGATACTCCCGGGCAAGCGGCTCGTTCCCTTCTTCGAGGTAGAGGTTTCCGATGTCGGCGGCGACGGCGGAAGCCGCGTTCTTTTTCCCGAGAAGCGACAGTTCGAGGCTTGCCCCTTCGAGCTTGTAGCGGCCGTCTTCGCGCTTGCCTTCGGCGAGAAGTATTTTTCCCTCGAGCAGGTTGAGAAGCGCCGTTTCAAGACGGGAACCGATTTTCTGGTTCAGGGATCGCGCCTGGGCCAGAAGCTCTTTCGTTTCGGGGAGCTTGCCGAGGGCGAAGTTGAGATCGCCGAGCTTTCGGTATACGACTGCTCGCTCCCTGAGCGATTTCGTTTTATCGCAGAGGTGCAGATCCTTCGCGTAGCAGCTCTGCGCTTTCTCGTAATTGCCCTGGAGGAACCATATCTCGCCCATCGTGCCGTACGATTCGGCGAGGAGCTGCTGGTTGCCGATCTCCTCCGCGAGGCGCGAGGCGGTGATGCAGCTTCGCTCGGCGTCCTTGATCTGCTCGAGGTCGAGGTACACGAGGGCAAGGTTGAGGTGCGCGGCGGCGAGCCCGGGGAGGTTCTCGTGCCGCTTTTTGATCTCCATGCTTTTCGTGAAGCATTCGAGCGCTTCGGCGACCAGGCCGAGGGAGCGATACACGAGGCCGAGGTTGTTGTAGCTCGCGGCGATGCCGATTTCGTCGCCGCACTCCTCGCGGAGCGCGAGACAGCGCTTGTAGCAGAGAATCGCGTCGTCGTACCGGCTCCGGTTCCAGTTGATCGTGCCCATGAGGTTGTAGGCCTGCGCGATCTCCGCCGGATTCTGTTTCTCGTCGAGCAGCTTGTGCACGACGAGGCAGTGCTCCCACGAACGGTCGAACGCCCCGAGACGGTAGTGGATCCAGGCGATGTCATTGTAGAGCTTGGCGCGCTCGCTCGAGAGGAGCTTTTCCCCGTGAGTGTCGAGCGCTTTTTCGAGGAGCTTCTCCGCCTTGAGGAATTCCCCCCTCTTCTCCAGAATCTCGCTCTCGCGCCTCGCTGCCTCGACCGCAAGGTTCCGGAAGCGCGCAGGCTCCTCCTCGCGGGCGATCCCTTCGCGGCACCGGTGGAAAAAGCATTCCGCCCGTTCCATGCTTCCCGTCAGCGAGAAGTGGTTGCCGAGCTCGAGGTAAAGGTTGAAGCGCGTGTCGACGGGGAGCGCCCGGTCGAGCTTTTCGTCCATGTAGCTCGCGTTGAAGCAATTGAGCGCGGCGAGCTTCTTCCGTTTCATGAAGGACCGGAGTATCTCGAGGCCTTTGAGCGCGGCCTCTTCTCTCGCGCCGCTCCGTACGAGATGAAAGAATGTGTAGAGCGAAGGGGCGTTTCTCATTTCCGCGAGGAGGCGCGCGATGCTTCGATGGATCGATTCTGTCCTTTCCGGCGGTAGGTTTCGCAGGACCTCCCGGGCCGCGGAGCCGCTCGCCGGCGAGTACACGATCGCGAGGTTGCCGCCGGCGAGGCTCGAAGTTTCGACGCGTGATTTCACGAGACCGCGCGCGACAAGGTTCTGCAGCGCCGTGTAAATGCCGTTCTCCTCCGGCGCGAAAATGCCGAGCAGGAACGAAAGCGGGACTTCGAAACCGAATACCGCGAGAAATCCGAGAACCGATCGTTCCTCGCCGGAGAGGGCGTCGAGGAATCCCGAGCCGAGCGCGCCGAGCTCCCGGTCGTCCCGGCGCCGGCCCGGGGCGGGGAGCTCGATTTCCCTGATCTCGATCGCCCGTTTGGATACTCCTTCCCTGACGTGCCGCGCAAGGAGCGGCGCGTCCGCGCTGCCCGAGAGCACGACGAGATTGCAGCGCTCGATCGCCTGGCACACGCAATCGACGACGTGGCATGCCAGCAGCGGCTCATCTCCATGATCGTCGACGATGACGAAATCGTGGCTGTAGCCCGTCTCCCGATCGGCCGGATCCTGGTAGAGAGCAAGATCTCCCGCGATGCCGCCGTGCCGGAAACCCCATTCGGTCATGAGGCGATGCGCGATGAATTCCAGAAAGTGCGTTTTCCCGCCGCCGCGTACGCCGGTGACGATCACGATCTGTTTTTCCCCTTCGCGCGCCTTGAGGGCGGCGTGCTTCATCGCGCGCACGGGCGCGGACGGCGGAGGCGTTTGGAACAGTCTCGCCGGGAAGAAGTGCCCTTGCGGGAGCGCCTCTCCGGCACACCCGGCGAGCTCATCGAGCACGGAGCGGAACTCGGCGGCGGTTGTCTCCCGAGCGAGCGACTGAAGCCGGACGGCGAGGCGCTTGATCCGTCCGGCGGTTTCGTGATCGAGGTAAGGGGCGAAGATCGAGAGCACGTTCCCCAAGGCGCGAAGATCCCCGAAAGGCGCTCCCGGAACGCTCATGAGACCGGGAGGGTCCGCCGACATGCGGCGCAGGCAATCACCGGGAAGAAGGTAGGCGACCGGGAGTATGCCCGGTTTGTCGTGCGCCATATAGAACGATTCGAGATTGAGATTGCAGAAACAGAGTCCCTCCCCGATGCGCGCGAGGACGTAGGCCATGATCGTGCGCATGATTTCCGCGGCCTCGTCCGGTTTCATCCGCGGGAGTGCGTTCACCAGGGGCTTGATATCCGCGTAAGGGAGGAGGAACGTGAGCGAACCGTTCGCTTGCTGGAGCGAGATGACCGCCGGCGCGAGCTTCCCGGAACGGGAGAAGAGATAATCCCGCATTCTCAGATCTTCGATCGACAGGGAAACGCCCGGAGGCGTATCGACGGAAAACAGGAGATACTCCCGTTCGCTCAATGAATCGGCAACGCTGTATCCATGCCAGGGAGGATACTCCCCGAGCGTTTTCCTTATGGAATACCTCGCGTTGAGCGCATCCTTTGCTTTCTCGCCGTACATGAAAACCCCTGTATTTGTTAAGTTTCTTACCTGGTTAAAATACTTTACATCAAAGAGGCGGAATTATCAAGGGAAACTTGGGAATGAAACGGCGTCAAATACTCTATTGTACAGCCAGGTTCAAGGGATGTAGAGCAGCCTTCCGCAATTCTCGCACGTTTGGAGCTCATTTCTGCTCACCGCGGAAAAAAACGAAGTGGGGAGCTTGACGAAGCACCCGAGGCAGAGGCTTCCCGTGACGGGGAGGATAGCCACGGTGAAGTGCTCGGTAAGCTTCTCGTAGCGCTGAAGGAGTCCTTTCGGCGCTTTCTTCGAGAGCTTCTCCCTCGCTTCCTGGAGCTCGCTCAGGCCGGTGAGCTTGAAACCGAGGTTCTGCAGCTCCTTGGATGTAGCTTTATCCTTCACCTCTTTGATCATGATATCAAGGTCTTGAAGGGCGATGAGGATCCGATGCTCGTCTCTCACAGATCCTTATCCTCCAGAATCTTCACGAGCGATTGAAAATCGGCGACCTCGTAGAGGCTCTTGAGCTTCGCAGGCTTCTGAATCAGGCCGATAAGCTCGCTCAGGATCGCGAGGTACGTTTCGGATCCCTTATCGGACGGCGCAAGAATAAGGAAGAAGACCTTCGTCGGCTTTCCGTCGAGCGCGTCGAAATCCATGCCGGACGCCGAGCGGGCGAAGAGAACGGAAAGTTCCTTGATGGCGAGCGACCGCCCATGCGGGAAAGCGACGCCGTTGCCGAGCCCCGTGCTGCCGAGGCTTTCCCGGTTCTTCAGCATCTCGATGATGAAGTGCTCGTCCGAGATCTTGTTTTTGACGGCGAGATGATGCACAATCTCCGTGAGCACGCTCATCTTCTTGCGCGACCGGAGATGAAATATGCAAAGATCTTCTTCGAAGAACGAAATAAGCTTACTAGCTTCCATACTTTTCATAATATAGCATGCTCCCGCGAACATTGTATAACAATTTCATCTTCTTTGGGTAATAAATTTTTGATACTCTCGGGCGCGCTCGTATTTCACCGATTGAATCAGGGAATTCACCTGCTGCGGAGGCCATGGAAACTACTCAAGGGCTTGTCATACGGATCAAGGGCGCCGCTTTCTTCGTCGAAAGCGGCTTCGGAGAGATACGATGCTCTCTCCGGGGGCGGTTTCGCCTCGGGGACACGCCCGAGGAGGTGCTTCCCGTCGTCGGAGACACCGTCACGGTCAGTATCGAGCGAGGCGGCGGTGCGGGGGGGACCCAGGGCGTAATCGTCGAGCTCGGAGCCCGGAGATCGATACTGGCGCGAACCGATCCCTCCCAGAGAAAAGGATACCGGATTCTCGGAGCGAATATGGATCAGGCGATCCTCGTTTTCGCGGTGAAGGAGCCGGATCTGAATCTGCGCCTTCTTGACCGCATGCTCGTCTCCGCGGCGTGCGGCCCGATGGATGCGGTCATCTGCGTCAATAAGATGGATCTTGCCGATTCCCGCGCCGGTATTGATGCGTCGCTTGCTCCCTACCGGACGATGGGCTATCGCTGCGTCTGCTCGAGCGCCCGCACCGGGGAGGGAGTCGAAGACCTGGCGGGGATGCTCACGGGGAAGCTCTCGATATTTGCGGGACCTTCGGGGAGCGGAAAAAGCTCGCTCATATCGCGCGTGCAGCCCGGTCTCGAGCTCGTCGTAGGGAGCGTGAGCGCGCGGACGGGGAAGGGGATGCATACGACGAGCCATTTCGAGATTCATCGCATCCCCCGGGGGGGGTATCTCGGCGATACGCCGGGAGTCCGGGAGTTCGGAATCTGGGGGGTGTCGAAAGAGAAGCTTGCCGGTTTTTTCCGGGATTTTGCCCCGTTCCACACGGGCTGCAGATTTGCGACATGCACGCACAGCCACGAGCCCGATTGCGCCGTGAAGGATGCGGTCGAGAGGGGGGACGTTTCTCGCGAGCGGTACGAGAGCTATCTCAGAATCCTCGAGACCGTGTCCGACGAACGAAACCTGAAACGGCCGTGGTGAGCGCGGGAGCGCTCTCCTGGAGCCGGGCGGGGCTTACTAAGATGATGGCGGCCTTTTGGGGGAGGCCGCCATCCGCAAGAAGGGATTGTGGGATGGGGGTAATAACATCCGCTCTCTGGTTATTGATACGCGCTCAGCCGGAGAAAGTTCCGGTGATTCATTATTCTTGGGGGGGAATCGGTGTTAAAAGGGATCGAGAGAGTATGTAAGCCGGCGCTGGCCCGCTTCATCTCCCTGTTTCTTTCGAGGCGGCGCATAACCGCCCGGGAGCTCGGCGTCCTCGGCGTATCGCGGCTTCTCATCATCAGACAGCACCACCAGATGGGGGATATGCTTCTCGCCGTTCCCGCGTTCCGGGGGCTCAGGGCGCGCTTCGGCGACGCGAGGATAACGCTCCTGGCCGCGCCGATCAACGCCGCGTGCATGCAGCGCAACCCGTACGTCGATGAGGTGCTCGTCCTCCCCCGGAAAAAGGGCCTCCGGAGCTTCCTCGATCTCATACGGTTCATCGCGGATCTCAGAAGACGCCGCTTCGACGCGGCTATCGTTCTGAGTACCGTTTCCTTCTCGGTGACGAGCATGCTGCTGGCCGTCGCGAGCGGAGCGCGGCTGCGGATAGGTTCGACCAGCGAGCCGTTTGGCCACGATCTCGCGTCCCGGTTCTACCATCTCGAGTTGCCGCTGCCTCCGAGGGAGGAGCTTGCAACGATGCACGAGAGCGTGCACAACATCTATCCTCTTGCGGCGATCGGTGTGCGCGTGACGGATCTGACCTCCGTGTTCGTTCCGTCGGCTGAGGATGTACGAGAATGCGAGCGTTTCATCGCCGCCTCGTTCGGAACGGGAGGGAGATTCATCGTCGTCCATCCGGGAGCGGGAAAGGCGCGGAACGTCTGGCCGGGGAGAAGGTACGCGGAAACCGTGAAGGTTCTGGGCGAAGACTTCGAATGCGGGGTGGTCGCGACGGGGGGGCCCGCCGACGCGGCGGCGCTCGAAGCGTTTCTCGAAGCGTGCGTCGTTCGTCCATTTGTTCTTCCGTGTCCTTCGGTGGGGTTTCTCGGCGCCCTCATGAAGCGATCGGCGCTCACCCTCTGCAACGATACGGGCATCATGCATATAGCGGGCGCGGTCGGCGCGAGATGCGTCGCCGTATTCGGGCCGACCGATCCGGCGCGGTGGAAGCCGGTCAACGAAACGGTCGTCGCGGTGCGGGGGAAGGACGGGAACGTCGAATCGGTGAGCGTCGACGAGGTGATCGCCGCGGCCGCGGCGTTACTCGGAACCTGATACCGGCACGAGGCTGATCGCGAGGCGCACGGTTTCGTCCTGGGGCACGTACACCGCGCTTGCCCAGGTCTGAAAACCGGGTTTCTTGAGCTCGATGCGATGCGTCCCCACGGGAACGTCGAGCGGGGAGCCGAGCGGGACCGTTCCCTTGAACACGCCATCGACAAAGATCCGGGTGCCCGCGGCCGTTTCAAGAGAGATTTTTCCGGTGAGCTTCTCGAGCGATAGTATTCTCCTCGAGAGCTCTCCCCGTTTTATCTGCACGGTTTCGAGATAATCGCGATATCCCTCGCTTCGGCAGGAGATCTCGTGCATTCCCGCGGGAAGCTCGAGCATCATGAGGCGTTCGCCGACGACGCGGCGCCGTCCGTCGATGAGTATTTCCGCCATGGGTTCGACGGTGATGTCGACGAATCCCGTCGCCGGCGCCTCGATCCTGGCACTCGCCGCGGGAGGCGCGGCGCTCTTTTCCATGACCGGCTTTTCAGGCGGCTCGACGGTTTTTTCGACCGGTAGGAGCGGCTGCTGCACCAGCTTGGCCTTTTCCAGCTCGGCCTTTCTCGTCTCTTCGGCGTTCGGGAGCGAGAAACGCCCGGTGCTGTTTTCGAGGATGCGTCCCGAATCGCGGGGTGCTTCGGACGCGACGCCCGCAGTCTCGGCGGCGGCCGGTTCGGCCGGCGGCGGCTCAGCGAGCGCTGCCATCGAAACACCGGGGAGCTCCTCTCCCTGGCCGGCGAGGGTAGGATCCGCCGGTATGGGCGCCGGATCGGACTCGCGGATCGCCCTGAAGGTATCGACGAAGTTTGCGATGCCGCGCGGGTTCAGCGAGATGATGACGGCCGCGGAGGCTATGCACGCCGCCGCGATGCCGATGGAGAGCAGACGTTGTTTCCGCGGGCTCTTCCGGACCGGACGCCGTATGCGGGCAGCGAGATCGTCCTCGCCGCAGGCGAGCCTCCTCAGCCGCTCGCGGGCCGAGGCGATCCTTTCCTGCCCGAGGAGCGATTCGATCGCGCGCGCCATTTCAAGAGCGCTCCTGAAGCGCTTTCCCGGCTCCCGGTGGAGCGCCTTCATGACGAGCTCCTCCGCTCCGGGGCTGATATCCCTCCGTATCCGCGAAGGCGCGCTGATGCCGCCGTTGATGATGTTCTGTATGACCGCGGCGTAGTTGTCGCCGAGGAAGGGCTGCGTTCCCGTGATCGCTTCGTAGCAGATCGTTCCGAGGGAGAAGAGATCGCTCCTTCCGTCGATCGAATCCCCGATCGCCTGTTCGGGGGACATGTAGAGGGGCGTGCCGAGGAGCGTGGAAGCGACCGTCTGCTGCGTCTGGCTCTGGTGGAGCTTCGCGAGACCGAAGTCGGTGATCTTCACCTGCCCTTCCAGCGTGATCATGATATTGGCGGGCTTGATGTCCCGGTGGATGATGCCGCGCTGGTGCGCGTGGTCGAGCCCCAGGCAGATCTCGCGGGCGACGAGCAGCATGAGATCCTCGGAGATGACGCGTCGCGACGAGAGCACGTCCTTGAAGCACGGCCCGTCGATATATTCCATGACGATGAAGTAATTGCCCTCGGTCGATCCGAAATCGATGATGCGCACGATGTTCTCGTGGTCGAGGCTCGCGACGGCCTTCGCTTCGAGCTCGAACCGGCGCGTGAAGTTCGGGTCCGAAATGAGATGCGAATGGAGCTTCTTGATGACGACGGGCCGGTCGAGCGAGGTCTGGATCGCCTTGTAGAGCACGGCCGTTCCGCCGGTCGCCAGCGTTTTGCAGATCGCGTACTTCTTCGTGGTTTTTTCGTTCATCGCGCCGTCGCCAACCTTTCCGCGAGCGATTCGGGGAGTCCTGAATTCCGGATCTTGTCCTGCGCCGATCTGATGTCGTACGGAACGCGCCGGATCGTGATCGTCCCCTTCTGCGCGTCGAGGAGGACGAAGCTCGCCGCGGCTATGCCGTCCCGCGGCTGGCCGATGCTGCCCACGTTGACGAGATAGCGCGACCCGGGGACCACGGCCGCGAGGGTGCCGCTCACGACTCTCGTGCCCCGCGCCTCGCTGTGTTCGATGATCGCGGGCACGTGCGTGTGGCCGATGAAGGTGAATTTTTCGCGGATTCCCCCGAATATGGCGTTTGCCTGATTGATCGTGTACACGTATTCCCACTCCATGGGGGAGAGCGGAGAGGCGTGAGCGAAGACGCAATCGCCGTAGCGCCGCACCGTGTCGTATTCCCCGAGGGCATCGCGGTGCTTCGGATGGATCTCCCGCGAGGTCCACCGGATCGCTCTCTGCGCCGTGTCGCTGAAGGTGTCCGTGCCGATGAGGCCCGCGGCGGCCACGTCGTGGTTTCCGCCGATGCGGATGTGCGTCGCCTCCTGGACGAGGGAGACGCACTCGTTCGGATTCGCGCCGTAGCCGACGACATCCCCGAGCGATACGATCATGTCGGGGCGCAGCCTTCCGGCCTCCTCGAGCACCCGCTCGAGCGCTTCGACGTTCCCGTGAATATCGGAGAGAATAAGAAATCTCATGGCTCAATCCTTGAACACGAATTCTTCGGATCCGATCGCGATGAGGTCTTCCCTTTCGAGCGTTTTTTCTTCCATCTCCTCGCCGTTGATCGTCACCTTGTTGCGTCCCTCGATCTTTTGAAGCACGTATTCGGAGCCCTTCCGAAGGACCTCCACGGTGACGCGCGGCGCGAAGATTCCCGTGAGCCGGATATCCGAATTTTTCCCGCGCCCGATCACGATTCGCTCCTTGTCGAGCGGATACTCCTCCATCGCCGACTTTCTGAAAAGTCGCGGGGGCGCTGCGGCGCATGTCGGTTTCTGAGCGCCGGCCGCCTGGTTCCTGAAATGCGGGATGACGACGGTTTGGTCGAGATCCTCGGGATGCGACGCCTCCAGCGTCGGGATCTGGAAGAGGATCTCGTATTTGCCGAGCACGATCACGTCGCCGTTCGAGAGATTCGCTTCGCTCACCGGCCGTCCGTTGAGGAGCGTGCCGTTCTTGCTCCCGAGATCGCGGAGCACGTAGCCGTCGTTGCGGGAGGTGATGACGGCATGCTTGCGCGACACGCTCAGGTTGTCGATGACGATGTCGTTTTCCGGGAGTCGCCCGACGGATATCTCGGTGCCGGCGAAAGGATACGTCTTGAGCGGGCGCCCCTTCAGGCGAACGACGAGGCGCGGAGGCCGGCTCAGGTAGAACGAGGAGATCGATCCCGCGTAATCGGACGGGATCGAACGGACGTCTTCGGCGTGCGTCACGGCGAGATCGGTGAACAGGTTTATCTCGAGCGGACGTTTCGCCGTGATTGTGAAAACCTTGACGAGGAAATCCTCCCGCGCGCTCGAAGCGGGACCCCTGTCGGAACGAAGACTGTAGCAGGCGATCGCCTTCCCCGTCTGGTACCGCAGGAAGAAGAAGACTCCCTGATTTCGGGCCGAGACGATCGCGTTGTAACGATCCTTCTCGGCGCGCTCGAGGAGGTCATCGAGATCGACGAGCGCCGAAGAGACCTTGAGCTCGGGCTTCTTTTGCAGATACACGAGGAGCGAATGGTACAGAATGATGTCGGTCTCGTAGGCGATGATCTTGGGGAATTGCGTTCGGTTGATCTCGAGAAAGAAATCGCGCAACCGGATCGGACGGAAGGCGTCTCCTTCGCTCGCGCACGCCCAGTACAGCTGCCCTTCGTTGATGAAGAGAAGGTACTGGATGTTGTCGTTGAACACCTCGAGGATGACCGGCGCCTTCCTGCTTCGTTCGACGTAATCCCTGACGATCGCGTCGAACTCGCACAGATCGAAATCGCGAGGGTTCAGAAGCACGAGCCGATACGGTATCTGCAGCCTGGTCATCGTTCCGACCTTTCCGGTCCCCGGATCATTTCACTTCGGCGTGAAAGCGCTTGAGATTGCGCCGAGCCTTTTCGTTCGCCGGATCGAGCGCGAGCGCCTTTTTCCAGGCCTCGATCGCGTCCTCGATCTTTTCGAGCTTGTAGTAGGCGTTCCCGAGGTTCGTGTACGCGGAGCTCGAGTCGTTGCTCCGGCCGATCGCCTCGTTGTACATCTCGATCGCTTCCTGGTACGAACCGAGGCGGTAGAACACGTAGCCGAGATTGTTGTAGGCGGCGGCGAGCTCGGGGTTGAGCGATATGGCTTTTTTGAATGCCTCGGTCGCCTTTTCCTCCTCGTTGATCTCGGTATAGGTGAGTCCGAGGTTGTTGTACGTCTCGGTCATCGCCGGATCGAGATCGATCGCTTTCCCGAAGAGCCCGAGCGCCTTTTCATACTGCCCGTTGTGGTACGCCATGACGCCGGCGTTGTTGAGCATCCGCGCCTCGGTCGTGCGCCGTTTCTTTTCCTCTTCCTCGATGCTCTTCTTCTGATCCTCCACGAGGTTCATGATGCCGGCATGATTGTCCGAGAGCTCTCTCACGAGCTTGCGATGCTCGCCGAGCCCGGTTTCTATCGTCTCGAGATTCTTTGCGAGAGCCCCTTTCCAGCCGGACACCTCGTCGCGGAAGGTCTGAAACAGCTGCTCGCCCGAGTCGATCTTGCGCTCGATCTCGTCCGTCTTCGCGTCGAGGGTGAGCGAGATCGCCTCGATCGCCTTCTGTTTTTCTTCCGACGCCGCGCGCATGAAGCTCGCGAGGTCGTCGAGTTTTCGCTCGACCCCGGTCCTGAGCTCCGTGACGGACGTTTCGTTCCTCTCGCGCATTTCCTTCATGAGATCGAACAGCTCGTTTCCGCTTTTTCTCTGGGATTCCCACGCCTTTTCGAGCTCGGCGCGGACGCCGGCCATCGCGTCCTCTCCGCGCGCCGCCTCGCCGGCGATCAGATGATTGATGCGGCAGGTGTGCAGGTTGTCGTCATGAAATCTGCACAGCTCTCCGAGGCATTCGACACGGCCGCGGTAGGATTTTGCGAGGAAGCGGACCGGCACGACGGACGCGATCTCGTCGACGAACGATTCCTCCGCGCGCTGCTTCGATGACGGATTGATGAAGATCTTATCTTCGCTCCCGGGAGCGGTTCGTGTGCCGTCGTTCACCGGTTCGACGTCGTCGAGTTCGCGGACGAGAAGCTCCTTGTCGTCGAGAATCGACGTTTGCGTTATCAATGGGCAGATCTTCATGGTAGCACCTTTCCTCCGGATAGCGTCAGAGCGCTTCCGACTTTTCAAGCACCAGGACCCGTTCCTCGCAGTGCGATTCGATGAATCGCGTGTAGTTTTTCAGGGCCCGCCGGCGGCTGTCCCTGAAATCGGCCCGCTCGCCGGCGATTCCGGCGAAGAAGGAGGCCGCCATTCCATGATCCCCCGTGCGTTCCCGGGCGATGCCCGCGAGGTACAGGTGATCGTATCGTTCCGTATCGGAAGAATAGCCGCCGCCGTCGCTCGCGCCGAACGCGGCGCGCGCGAGGGCCGGTCGATCCATGCATAAATAGACGGCTCCGAGAAGATCGCTCCGCAGGGCGCGCGAAACGGCGCTGCGCGACAGGATCTCGAGCGCTTCGGCGGCTCCCGTACGATCGAGGACGAGACGCACGAGGCGGGCGACATCCTCTTCAGCCGCGGATCCTTCGTCGAGGCGAGCGGAGAGACCGTGAATCTCACGATCGGTCCATTGCGTATACGACCGCTCGATGCGCTTGAGCACGCGGCTCTTCTCGGGAGCGCTTTCGAGCGCTTCGGAGAAGAGCCGTCCCGCGCGCTCGATGTCTCCCGCATTATGGTGAATCTCAGCGAGCTCGATCGCAAGGTCGAGCGCGTCTTCCGGCCCGAGGGCCGATCGGCCCTTCGCGACAAGGGTTTCCGCCGCCTCGATGCGCCCGGTACGGGCGAAGAGCGACGCTCCGAGCGAGAAATGCTCGCGTCGCGGTCCTCGCGCGATGAGGATCGAGAGGCGCGAGACAAGCTCGTCGACGACTGCGTCGTCCTCGGCGGAGAAGGCGCCGAGAAGGGTGAACGCCTCGTCGTTTTCATTCGCCGCTATAAGGCAATCGACACGGAGCATGCGTTCGGCGTCGCGGAGCTCCTGCGGCCACACGTGCCGCTCGAGCCCGGCGAGGATGGCACCCGAACGGGAAGGGTCATGCTGAAGGGCCTGTCCGTACCTCGCGAGCGCCTCTTCCATCTCTTCCCTGCGCGCTTTGAGCGCGGCGTAGCGCACGAGGAATTCGGCGTCCCGTTCGTGGAGCGCGAGAAATTCGGATACGACGGCGTCGATGGGCGCCGGGTCCGCCTGTTCGTCCGAGAGGATCCGGATGACGGCCTGGCGCGATTGCTCCAAATCTCCCGAGGCGATGAATATGCGCGAGAGGAGTCTGTTCGCCTCGCATTGCTCGGGCCGTTCCCTGACTATCGAGAAGAGAATGTCGACGGCGGTACGCGTGAGCCCCGCGTTTGTTGCGATGAGGCGCTCGAGGATCCGGACCGCTTCCCCGTGGCGCCCCTCGAGCGAAAGGTTTCGCGCGTAGAGAGTCTCGAGTTGTTCGTTCTCGGTCACCGCCGCCCGGATCCGCTCGATCGATGCGCTGAGGACCGGGAGCGCTTCGCGGGGACCCTTCTGGGCCGATGTGAAATGGCGGAACGCTTCGTCCATAAACCCTTCGAGCCACGAGAGCTCGCCGAGGATCGCGGAGAGAAGCCACGGCTCGATGCTGAGGGGCAGGAATCTCTCCAGCATCTCCGCGGCCTGTTTTCTCATCGCCGGCGCGAGATCGATACAGCGCCTGATCGCGGCGACCGCCTCCGCGTCCTTGCCAAGGCGCAGGAGCGTTTCTCCGAAGAGGATCTGCGCCTGCGGATTCGCCGGATCGCGCGCGATGATCGCGCGGATTTCCCTCTCGAGCGTCCTGACGTCGGCTTCGGGGGAGGTGAGGGTGAGGGCGATGCACCGGAGCGCGTCGTCCCATTTTCCGTCCGCGGCGGAGATCCTCGCGCCGTAGACGTGAAGCGCCGCCGCCTTCCCGGCCGGCAGCGCGGCGATGGCGCGCGTGAGCACTTCCCCAGCGAGGCTCGTCCGGTTCATGACGAGCGCCGTTTTGAGCATCTCCTCCCAGATGGCGAGGTTGCCGGGCTCCCGTTCGACGAGTTTCCCGAACTGCGCGACGACGTCGCGGATCTGGCTCGGGTCGAGCTCGAGCGTGCGGCACAGGTGGCGCGCCGCGTCGGCGAAGGCCTCCTCCTCGAGATAGAGATGGTAGAGGGCGAGATGGAGGGTCGCGTTCGCGTCGAAGCGCGCGAGCCCTTTCTTGTAGATTTCGATGATGCGATACTTCAGGCTCCCGTCGCGCATGAGGATCTGATCGAACTCGAAGATCGCCCGCTCGACACCCCCCGTGAAGAAATGCGAGGTCGCCTGGAGAAAGCGGAACGGCTCGGAAAGCTCGTTCTCTTTCGCGAGGCGTTCGACGATCTCGGCGATGCTCTTCCAGTACTCCTCGTGCTCCGCGGCGAGGTCCCTGATGGAGGATGCGAGCTCTTCATGCTCCTCGGACTTCTCGCGGTAGAGGGCAAGGACGTGCGGATACGCCTCGATCCCGCGGTTGCCGGCCAGGCTTATCTCGAGGGCGGATATGACGCCGGTGAGAAATATGCCGCTATGTTTCATGATCTCCGCCGAGAGCGCGACGAGCGCGGCGTCATCCATGGCGCGCGTGCGTTTGAGCGAGCCGAAGACCTCCTCGGCGCTCGTGCGGTCATCCGCACGCGCGTAGAGCTCCGCAAGGAGCGCCTTCAATCCCGGATCGCAGTCCGCGGAGCGTTCGACGGCAGCGCGGACGAAATCGGTTAATCCGGGGACGAGCGTCGTGTTCAACTCGACGGCGCGCCGCGCGGCGCGGGCCCCTTCGACGACGGAGCCCCTCTCGACGTATGCGCGAGCGAGAAGATTCTGCCCCGGGGCCGTGAGCGCCACCGCTTCGTTTTTTTCGAGCCAATCGATTATCGAGCCCGTTCGGACGGCGTCGTCGCCGGCGATGCGTTCGAGCACGGCGACCGCGTCCTTCGCGAGACCGAGCGCCGAAGCGACGTCGCAGTAGAGGAATGAAATATCGAGCGCGGCGAAGACGGCGTCAGGGAGCGTCATGAGCCGTTTCTCCGCGAGCCTCAGCCGTTCTTCGGACGGCGGCGATCCGTCCTGGCCGGAAGCGGCGGGATCGGGAAAGAGGCTGCCTCGCATGAGGGCGGCTCCGTCCGTCGCTCTGCCGGACCGGGCGAAAATCTCTCCTTTGAGGAAGTCGCTGTTCGGGCAGGGCTCCTGCGTCGTTTCGAGCGCGGAAAGGATCTTGCCGAGCGGCGGCGCCTCGAGCTCGAGGGCTTGAAAGAAGCGGATTTCCGCCTTGTCCGGGTGGGCCAGAAGCAGCGACGCGAGTCCGAGGCAGTACTTCACGAAGGCGTCGGAAGGAAGCTCCTGCTCGAGCTCCACGAGGAGACCGCCGATGGCCTGCGCGTCGGCAGGAAGCATCTTGAGCGCCTTGCCGAGCGATTCGACCGATTTCGTAAAGTGCTGGCCCTGCTTGTACAGTATGCCGAGAAGGAGCTCGTTCTCGGCGAAGAAGGCCATTGTGTCCTGTCCCTCGGCCGCGAGGTTCTTCGATCTCGTCTCTCCGCGCTTCGTGAGGTCGGCGGCGAAGGATTCGGGGCTTGCCCGCAGGATATCCGAGAGAGCCTCGAGATTCCGCGCCTTGAGCAGGGTCTCGACGATGAAGCTTCCGAGGAGCGTGCTGAACGATTGCATGAACGCGGTCCGCGCGAGCTCCAGTATCTCGTCTCTCCGGCTCGCGTGGCGCTTGTGCGCGTTCTTGAGGATATTCGCCGCCTGGGGATAATCGGAGAGATCGAGACACGCCTGGGCCGCTTCGATCGCGAGATCGTAATCGTCGGGCCATTTTTCGAGCCCCTCGACCGCGGTCTTGCGGGCTTTTCCCAAGTCCCCGCGCGCGCGTTCCTGATGTATTCTCTTGAGCGCCTTCTCCTGCGTGAGAAACAGGGGCCCTTTCCCCGTCAGCAAATCTTTCATGTTTTCTCCGGTGTAAAGTAATCCATTATGCTGCAGAGCGAAATACGTACCATTCGGCGCTTTTTTCCGCAGCCTCTTTAATTGTTGATAAATGGTGCAGTTAGATGTAAAGTTGCTCGGGTGCGTCCGGGGAAAGAGCGTGCATTGTTGCAATATGCGAAGCGGCCCGTTCCCCGCCCGACGCGAACACTTGAGAGGAGGCATCGAGCGCCATGGGTGTCCGATACGTCGTTTCGACGGAGGTCCATTTCTCCTCTTCCCACGTGCTCGTGGGCTACCGGGGAGACTGCTCTCGAGTGCACGGGCACAACTGGGTCGTGCGGGTTTACTACGAGTTT
>Ga0265296_1001548_pt1 | contig 26013 bp, 17 predicted proteins | sample MunlanPumphouse1_FD_189073 | JGI IMG/M metagenome (GOLD analysis project Ga0265296, IMG submission 189073) | Groundwater microbial communities from a municipal landfill in Southern Ontario, Canada - Pumphouse #1 | ecosystem: Environmental > Aquatic > Deep subsurface > Groundwater | place... | reverse complement strand
GGCGGCGCGGCGCGGCGCGGCCTCTCGGATGAGAGCAGGCGTCGGGGTAGGCGTCGGGGCTGGCGCCGTGGAGGGCGCCGTGGAGGGCGCCGTGGAGGGCGTCAGCGGCGCCGCGACTGGCGCGGGCGCCGCCTCGACCGGCGGAACGGCCAGCGCCGCATCCGGCGCGACCGGAACCTCAGGCGCGGACGGCGTCGCCGGTTCGCTGTTCGAGCGCGTGATCAGCCAGGTGGCCACCGGCGCCCCGATCACCACCACGGCGACGGCGGCGATGTAGAGCGGCGTGCGGCTGCGGGACGGAGCCTTTACAGGCGTAGCCGCCCGGGGCGTCTCCACCACAGGCTCGGCCAGGACGGGACGCGGCGCCGGTTCAGGCGCGGGCGCGGGCGCTGGAGCGGGGGCCGCCTCCGGCGCGCGGGCCGCGACCGGCGCCTCCGGCAAGGCCCGAGGCGTCAAATCGACGGGCGCAGTCGGCGCCGCCGGGGCGGCCGGAGCGGCGGCGCGTGCAGGCTGCGACGGGCTCTGAGACGGACTCTGAGACTGGGGCGCAGACGGCATCGGCGCCGTCAGCAGGTTCGGCGCAGCGTTCGCCTGCGGCGCCCGGCGTTGCGGCACCAGGGAGGCGCCGAACATACCGCTCGACGCCGCGGACGGACGCGGCGCGGACGCCGCCGGTGCAGTCGGTAGAGGCGCAGGCTTCGGCGCTTGCGACGCCTGGGGCGTCACGGGCGGCATCAGGCCTGTGCCGCGCGGCAGCGGCCCGGCGATGAAGGTCGTCTGGGGCGGACGGCCCCACTGCACCTGGCGGCGGGCGAAGGGAACGGACTTGTCGTCGGCGTCGGACATTCGGGCTCCGGCGCCGGGCGGCGCGCATCACGAGAAGGGTCGGCAGACCCTCAAACTGCTGAGCGAGTTCGGCGGTTTCGTGACACGCCGAACCCGTTCAGTTCTTCAGACGATAGCCTGTCTTGAAGATCCAGCCCACCACCGCCAGACAGGCGAAGAAGAAGCCCAGCGTCGCCGTCAGGCTCAACCCCACGCTGACGTCGCCTATACCGTAGAAGGCCCAGCGGAAGCCCGAGATCAAATAGACCACCGGGTTGAACAGCGTCACCGTGCGCCAGCCGTCCGGCAGCATGTCGATCGAATAGAAGGCCCCGCCCAGGAAGGTCAGGGGCGTGACGATCAGCATGGGGATCATCTGCAGCTGTTCGAAATTCTGCGCCCAGACGCCGATGATGAAGCCGAACAGGCTGAAGGTCGTCGAGATCAGGATCAGGAAGGCCAGCATCCAGAAGGGGTGCAATATCTGCAAGGGTACGAACAGGGCCGCCGTCGCCAGGATGATCAGCCCCAGCACCGCCGACTTGGTCGCCGCCGCCCCGACATAGGCGATGACGATCTCCAGCGGACTGACCGGCGCCGACAATATCTCATAGATGGTGCCGGTGAATTTCGGGAAGTAGATGCCGAATGACGCATTGAAGATCGACTGGGTGAACAGGCTCAGCATGATCAGGCCCGGCACGATGAAGGCGCCGTAGGGCACGCCCCCGACCTCCTCCATCCGACTGCCGATGGCCCCGCCGAAGACGACGAAATACAGCGCCGTGGTGATCACCGGGGTGACGATGGATTGCCACAGGGTGCGCAAGGCCCGCGCCATCTCGAAGCGATAGATGGCCCAGACGCCATGTCCGTTGAACGTCATCACGCGCTCTCCCCGTCGCGGTGGACCAGGCTGACGAAGATGTCTTCCAGCGAGCTCTGGCGGGTGTTCAGATCCTTGAAGGCGATGCCCAGATCAGACAGGCGGCGCAGCAGCGACGGCACCCCGGTCTTCTCGGCGTGGGCGTCGAAGGCGTATTCCAGCTCCCCGCCCTCGTTTTGCAAACTCAGGTCCCATTCGGCCAGTTCCGGCGGAATGACCGTCATCGGCTCTTGCAGGTTCAGGGTCAGGGTCTTCTTGCCCAGCTTGCGCATCAGGGTCGCGGTCTTCTCGACCAGGATCAGCTCGCCCTTGAGGATGACCCCCACCCGGTCGGCCATCTCCTCGGCCTCCTCGATATAGTGGGTGGTCAGGATGATGGTGACGCCCTGATCGCGCAGCTTGCGCACCAGGCCCCACATGTCGCGGCGCAGTTCCACGTCCACGCCCGCCGTGGGCTCGTCCAGGAACAGAATCTCGGGTTCGTGGCTCAGGGCCTTGGCGATCATGACGCGGCGCTTCATCCCGCCGGACAGGGTCATGATCTTGGCGTCCTTCTTGTCCCACAGCGACAGGTCGCGCAGGACCCGCTCCACATGGGCCGGGTTCGGCGCCTTGCCGAACAGGCCCCGGCTGAAGGTGACGGTGGCCAGCACGGTTTCAAACGAATCCGTCGTCAGCTCCTGCGGCACCAGGCCGATCTTGGTGCGGGCGGCGCGATAGTCCTTCTGGATGTCATGACCGTCGGCGATCACCGTCCCGGTCGAGGGCGTGACGATGCCGCAGACGATGGAGATCATCGTCGTCTTGCCCGCCCCGTTTGGCCCCAGCAGGGCGAAGATCTCGCCCTTCTCGATCTCCAGATCGATGGGCTTCAACGCCTGATGGCCGGACTTGTAGGTCTTGGTCAGACCCTTGATGGTGATGACTGACGGCATGGCCCCTCCCGGCGAGGCTTGGCAGATAGGAAGGCGTGGCGGCGCGCTCAAGTCCCGCCGCCGACAGGTTTTCCAACAGAAGTCATCCGACAGGGAACGGCGGACGTAAACCTGTGTTCGTCACACGGAGGCTCCCATGCCCGTCGCCGCCCTGCCCCTGCGTCGCCTCGCCGTTGCGGCGCCGGCCGCCGCCCTGGTTCTGATGCTGGTCCTGACCCTGGCCGCCTGCGCCACGGCCCCGTCCATGAGCGAAACCCGCGCGCCCCAGCCGCTGAAACCCGTCGACGCCGAACGCCTGTGGTCGGGCCGCTGGCACGAGGTGGCGCGCCTGCCCATGAAGATCACCGACGGCTGCGTGGCCGGCGCCAGCATCTATGCCTTGACCGCGCCGACCCGCGTCGACGTGCGCGACACCTGTCAGGTCGGCACGCCTCAGGGCCGCGAGAAGGCCATCGAGGGGCGCGGCGAAATCCTCGACCCCGGCATGAACGCCAAGCTGCGAGTCAAATACCTGTGGGGCTTCATCACCTGGGACTACTGGGTGCTGGACCGGGCCGAGGACTACAGCTGGTTCATCTCGTCGGACCCGACCTTCGACAAGCTGTTCATCTATACCCGCGAGGTCCCCACCCCCGACCAGCTGGCGCGCCTGACGCGGCGCGCGGGCGAACTGGGTTATGATGTCAGCCGACTGGAGTTCCCCGCCCTGCCCGAACGCTGAGGAGACTTGTCCATGAGCCGTCGCCGCCTCGTCGCCGCCCTGCCCCTGCTGACGGCGCTCGCCGCCTGCGGCACGGAAAACGCGCTACCCGAAAGCGTCGGCTACGGCGCCGCCCCGCAGCTGCCCGAGGCCCGGCCTCAACGCATCCCCACGGTCAAGATCGCCCCCGCCGTCGGCTGGCTCGAGGGCCGCACCCCGGTCGCGGCCCAGGGGCTGGCGGTCAACGCCTTCGCCACAGGCCTGGACCATCCGCGCTGGCTTTATGAACTGCCCAACGGCGACGTCCTGGTGGCCGAAAGCAACGCCCCGCCCAAGCCGGACGACAAGAAGGGCGGGCTGCGCGGCTGGATTCAGGGCCTGGTCATGGGCAAGGCGGGCGCGGACGTGCCAAGCGCGAACCGCATCACCCTGCTGCGCGACGCCGACGGCGACGGCGTCGCCGAGACGAAGACCGTCTTCCTGTCCGGCCTGACCTCGCCCTTCGGCATGGCCCTGGTCGGCGAGCGCCTGTTCATCGCCAACGCCGACGCCCTCGTCGCCGTCCCCTACCAGACCGGCCAGACCCAGATCGCCGCGACGCCGGTCAAGGTCGCGGACCTGCCCGCCGGCCGCAACCACCACTGGACCAAGAGCCTGGTCGCCTCGGCGGATGGGTCGAAACTCTATGTCGGCGTCGGCTCCAACTCCAACGTCGGCGAGAACGGGCTGGACGAAGAGATCGACCGCGCCGCCGTGCTGGAAATCGACCCGGCCACCGGCGCGCGACGCGTCTTCGCCTCGGGCCTGAGGAATCCCGTCGGCATGGCCTGGAACCCCGAAGACGCACGTCTGTGGGTCTCGGTCAATGAGCGCGACGAGATCGGCGACGACCTGGTGCCCGACTACATGACCTCAGTCACGCCCGGCGGCTTCTACGGCTGGCCGTGGAGCTACTACGGCCAGACGGTCGATGCGCGGGTCCAGCCGCCGCGCCCCGACATGGTGGCGAAAGCCATCAAGCCCGACTACGCCCTCGGCTCGCACACCGCCTCGCTGGGCCTGACCTTCTATACCGGCGCCCTGATGCCCCAGTGGCGCAACGGGGCCATCGTCGGCCAGCACGGCTCATGGAACCGCAACCCGCCCGCCGGCTACAAGGTCATCTTCGTCCCCTTCAGCGGCGGCAAGCCGGCGGGTCCGCCTCAAGACGTCCTGACCGGCTTCCGCAACGACAAGGGCGAGGCCATGGGCCGCCCGGTCGGGGTGCTGGGCGTCCGCTCGGGCGCCCTGCTGGTGGCCGACGACGTGGGCGACGTCATCTGGCGCGTCACGCCCGCCCGTCCCTGAACAGAGAAAAGGCCCGGCGCGAACCGGACCTTTCCTTCTTAAGTCTCGCCGCGATCAGGTCGTCGGCGTGATCACAATGGGCGCCGGGGCGGCGGACGACGAAACGGGCGCCGCCGGGGCTTGGGTCATCGGCGCGACCGCCTGAGGCGCGACCGCCTGGGGCGCAACCGACAGATAGGGCTGCGGCCCCGTGAGCGCGGCGGGCGCCTCGACCGCTTCCGGCGCGGCGGCGACGCGCGGGACGGCCCGCGCCGGAGCGACCGGGGCCGCGCGACGCTCCACCGGCGCCGCTGCCGACGGCGGGATCGGCGCAGCGGTGGTCAGTTCAGCAGGGGTCTCCATCGGCATCGACGGCAGCGGCGCCGTCTCCGACGCGGCGAGTTGCGCCGCCAGCGGTGCGAAGGGCGCCGCCTCCTCCGCCGGCGCCGCCGGCTGCATCAGCATGGCCGCCGCCGCGCCGCCGACCGCCAGCACCCCCAGGGGCGCCAGGATCATCCAGGTCTTGACGGGCTTGTTCGACTTGCGCGCGCCGCTGCGGGCATAGACCGGCACATAGGCCTCGCCGTCGATACGGGCGGCGGGGCGGGCGGCGGCGGGGCGAACCTGATCGGTATAGGTCACGGACATGATGTCTTCTCCTTATCCAGGTCCCCACAACACTGGTCAAAAAAGCAAGGTTCCGCGAATAACGCCCTCGCCTCGAAGAAACACCATCCCCGCCACAGTTCAGGCGAAAGCATGATCAAGTCATACGACTGTCATCTCTGGCGCCCTTGCTTGCCTCTGGTCCGGCCCCGGTTGACGTAACGTCGCGCAAGAACCTTACCCTGCGTCACGCAAAGCGAGGCCCAAGCATCGCATTCGCGAAACATTGTGGCGATGCGCCGCTTCGACCTGTTGACCCGTCGTCGCCGCCCGTTCATCACCGTTAAAAGACGAATTTCGGGAAGAGGCGGCGCAACCATGGGTCTGGCAGCGAACATCCGGCGCGATATCAGGTTCGCGAGCGGGCTGTACCGCCTCCTGAAGCGCATCAAGCCCATCACCCTCGACAGCGACGTCCTGCTCTGTGACGACATCGAGGAAGCGGTCGACAAGTTCTCGGACAATGTCGCGCTCGAGGACGAAAATCGCCGCCTGACCTATCGCGAGCTGGACGCCCTAGCCAACCGCTACGCCCACTGGGCCAAGGCGCGGAACCTGAAGCGTTCCGACGTCATCGCCCTGGTGATGCACAACCGGGTCGAATACCTGGCCGCCTGGATCGGCTTCTCCAAGGTCGGCGTGGCCACGGCCCTGATCAACACCAATCTGACCGGCCAGGCTCTGGCCCACTGCCTGACCATCTCCAATGCCTTCAACGTGGTGACGGATCAGGACTGCTGGCGCGCGGTGGAAGACGCTCGCCCCTTCGTCGACCGCAACCTGATGAGCTGGGTCCACGGCCTGGCCGACGAAGATGAAACCAACGACCGCCGCGACATCGACAACGCGGTGCGCAGCGCCTCCTCGGTGCGCCCGGACAAGAGCCTGCGCAGCGGCCTGACCAACCGCGACACGGCTCTGTTCATCTTCACCTCGGGCACCACCGGCCTGCCCAAGGCGGCGCGCATCCCCCATTCGCGCGCCCGCACCTACATGCGCGCCTTCGCCGGGGCCACGGCCTCGACCACCAAGGACGCCCTCTACAACTGCCTGCCGCTGTATCACTCGACCGGCGGCCTGGTCGGGGTCGGCTCCATCCTGCTGAACGGCGGGCGGATGATCATTCGCCGCCGCTTCTCCGCCACCCATTTCTGGCCCGACGTGAAGACCTCGGGCGCCACCATGTTCGTCTATATCGGCGAGCTTTGCCGCTATCTGGTCAATTGTCCGCCCAACGCCGACGAGCGCGCCCACAAGCTGCGGCTGGCCTTTGGTAACGGCCTGCGCCCCGACGTCTGGTCCGACTTCCAGAAGCGCTTCGGCATCAAGGACATCATGGAGTTCTACGGCTCCACCGAGGGCAATGTCTCCCTGTTCAACTTCGACGGCAAGGCCGGCGCCATCGGCCGCGTGCCCAGCTATCTGAAGTCGCAGATCAACATCCGCCTGATCGCGCTGGACCCGGAAACGGGCGAGCCCCTGCGTCGCGCCGACGGCATGTGCCAGCTGGTCTCGGTCGGTGAAACGGGCGAGGCCATCGGCCAGATCGCCGCCGACATCCGCCACGACTTCTCGGGCTATGCCGACAAGAAGGCCTCGGAGAAAAAGATCCTCACCGACGTCTTCAAGAAGGGCGACCGCTGGTTCCGCACCGGCGACCTGATGCGTCAGGACCGCGAGGGCTATTTCTACTTCATGGACCGCCTGGGCGACACCTACCGCTGGAAGGGCGAGAACGTCTCCACCGCCGAGGTCGAGCAGCGCCTGCATGACGCGCCGGGGGTTCAGGAGGTCATCGCCTATGGCGTCGCTGTCCCCGGTCAGGAAGGCAAGGCGGGCATGGCCGGCCTGGTGATGGAGGGCAAGTTCGACCCCGCCGCCTTCGCCGCCTACGCCGACGAGCAGCTGCCGCCCTACGCCCGCCCCGTCTTCCTGCGCCTGATGAAGTCCGCCGAGACCACCGGCACCTTCAAATACCGCAAGGTCGACCTGGTCGCCGACGGCTTCGATCTGGAAAAGGTCGAGGGCGCCGTCTACGTGCGCGGCGGCAAGACCGGCTATCAGAAACTGACCGCCAAGGCCTATCAGGCCATCATCGACGGCACGACGCGACTCTGAGGTGCGACATCCTGCGCCGCTTTCACGTCCCGAACCGGGATTCGTGAAACCCGCCCTTAAGCATTAACGCCGATAACGGGCGTCCTGAGCCTTCTCCTCCAGGACGTCCGACCGCCCCATGTTCCAGATTATCGGCATTGTCCTGCTGTTCGCCATGGTGTTCGGCAGCTACGTCCTGGCGGGCGGCAAGTTCGGCGTCATCATGCACGCCCTGCCTCACGAGTTCATGGCCATCGGCGGCGCGGGCGTCGCCGCCTTCCTGATCTCCAACAGCATGCCGGTCATCAAGGGCTCGCTCGGCGGCCTGGGCAAGACCTTCGCCGGCCCCAAGTGGAAGAAGCAGGACTACAAGGACCTGCTGTCCCTCCTGTTTCAGCTGACCAAGACCATGAAGTCCAAGGGCGTCATCGCCCTGGAAAGCCACATCGAAAAGCCGGCCGAGAGCCCCATCTTCCAGAAGTACCCCAAGGTGCTGAAGGACCACTTCGCCACTGACTTCATCTGCGACACCCTGCGGATGATGACCATGAACCTCGAAGATCCGCATCAGATCGAGGACGCCATGGAAAAGCAGCTGGAGAAGCACCACCACGAGGCCCTGGCCCCGGCTCACGCCCTGCAGAACCTGGCCGACGGCCTGCCCGCCCTGGGGATCGTCGCCGCCGTCCTCGGCATCGTGAAGACCATGGGCTCGATCACCGAGCCGCCGGAAGTCCTGGGCGGCATGATCGGCGGCGCCCTGGTCGGCACCTTCCTCGGCGTCTTCCTGGCCTATGGTCTGGTCGGCCCCTTCGCCGCACGCCTGAACGCGATCATTGACGAGGAAGCGGCCTACTACAGAATCATCCGCTCCGTTCTCGTCGCCCACCTGCACGGCAACGCCGCCCAGATCTCGGTCGAGATCGGCCGCGGCGACATCCCCTCGACGGCCCAGCCCTCCTTCACCGAGATGGAAGAAGCCCTGGCCGCCGCGCCCACGGACGCCTGACCTCGGGCAAGACCACGGGAACACAGTTCCCTCACGCCGGTTCTCCACGGGTCACGTTCGCGTGCATCTCCCGTGGAGCTTCGCATGAAGGCCCTCCCGCCCCTGCTCGCCGCCTCGGCCCTGCTGGCGCTGTCGGCCTGCGATCACGCCGCCGCCCCGACGCCGACGCCCGGCGCGGTCGAGCCCGTCGCCGTCTCCAGCGAATCGACGACAGCCTCTGAGGCTCAGGACGACGCCGCCCCGCCGCCCGGCGAATCGGTCCCGCCTCCTCGTCCGTCGCCCACGCCTCCGTCCGACGACACGCCGCCGATCGATCCCATGACGCCGCCCACGCCGCCGTCGCCCTCGGCCTGAGGCCCAAGGCGACATCGGGCTTGTCGAACCCCGTAATCTCGCGTTACGCCTTACGTCGGCGGGATGGTCCCGCCGGAAACTGATATCTGAGGGGCTATAGTCTCATGACCATCCGTCGCCTGATGATCGTCGCCGCGGGCCTCAGCGCCCTGTCGCTGGCCGCCTGCCAGCAACCGGCGACCAAGACCGAAGAAGCCGCCGCCACGACCGCTGACGCCGCCGCCGATACGGCCGTCGTCGCGGCCGACCAGGCCGCTGACGCGGCTTCCGCCGCCGCCGGCGCCGCAACCGACGCCGCCGCTTCAGCCGGCGCCGCCACTGAAAAGGCCGCCGACGCCGCCGGCGCCGCCATGACTCCGGCCCCCGCTCCGGCCGCCCCGGCTCCCGCTAACTAAAAAAGTTCGGCCGTCAAAAAGCCGGCCAAGGGCCGCTCCGACTGACGTCGGGGCGGCCCTTTCTTCATGCGGATAACGGGACTTCACGAACCCGTGAGAATTTCGCTTGCGGTTTCGCTCACGATCCCGTTATCTCCCCTCAGCGAGGATTCATGATCTCGCGTTTCCCTTCTGAAGGACAAAAAATTATGCGCATCACCGCTCTGATCGCCGCTTCGGCCGCCGCTCTGGCCCTGGCTGCTTGCCAACCCGCCGCCACCGACAAGGTTGAAGACGCCGCTGCCGACGCTTCGGAAGCCGCTGCGACCGCTACGGACGCCGCCGCCACCGCCGACGCCGCTGCCACCGACGCCGCTGCCGCCGCTGGCGAAGCTGCCGCCGCTGCTCCGGCCGCTGCTGCTGAAGCTGCTGCCGCCGCTCCGGCCGCCGCTGCTCCGGCTGCCGCCGCTCCGGCCGCTGCTCACTAAGACTTACGTCTTGGATCGTGGCCTTACGGGTCGCGATGCGGAAAGGGGTCGTCTTCGGACGGCCCCTTTTTTCGTGCCTGCTATCCAGCCGGGCGGCTGACGGCTAAAGCCCGGCCATGATCGACGACCCGCGCGAACAGTCCTCCGACGACGCCTCTCCCCGACTGGTCTGGGCCGAGGACGGTTCGCCCCGCTCCGGCCGGTTCGGCGACGTCTATTTCTCCAAGGACGACGGCCTGGCCGAAACCCGCGCCGTCTTCCTCGACGGCTGCGGCCTGCCGGACGCCTGGGCGGATCGCGCTGACTTCACCGTGGCGGAACTGGGCTTCGGCACCGGCCTGAACATCGTGGCCCTGCTCGACCTGTGGCGCCGCACCCGCCCGTCGAACAGCCGACTGCACGTCTTCTCCATCGAAGGCTTCCCCCTGACCCGCGACGAGGCCGCCCGCGCCCTGTCCGCCTGGCCCGAACTGGCCGAGATCGCGAACGCCGTCCTCGCCGTCTGGCCGGACGGAACCCCCGGCTTCCACCGCCTCGATCTGCCGCAATGGAACGCCCGCATCGACCTGGCCGTCGGCGACGCCCGGTGGGCGCTGGAGCAATGGTCCGGCCCCGCCGACGCCTGGTTCCTCGACGGCTTCTCGCCGGCCCTGAACCCCGGCATGTGGTCGCCCGAGATCATGGCCCTGATCGCCGCCCGTTCCGCCCCCGGCGCACGGGTCGCCACCTTCACCGTCGCAGGCGCCGTACGGCGCGGTCTGGCCGAGCAGGGCTTCGTCGTCGAGAAGAAGCCCGGCCACGGGCGCAAGCGCGAACGGCTGGAGGCGCGCCTGCCCTCGCCGCCGCCCGCCGACCGTCCACAACGCCACATCGCCGTCGTCGGCGCCGGGATCGCCGGGGCCTCCGTCGCCCGCGCCCTGATCGCCGGCGGCGCCCGCGTCACCGTCGTCGAGGCCGAGCGCCCCGGCGCGGGCGGCTCCGGCTTTCCCGCCGCCCTCGTCACGCCCCGCCTCGACGCCGGCGACGCCCTCATCGCCGGCTTCCACGCCCAGGCCCTGGAACGCGCTCGCGCCCTCTATCGCGCCCTGCCCGACGCCGTGATCGCCGAAGGCGTGCTGCAACTGGAACAGACGCCGCGCGACGCGACCCGCTTCGACAAGGTCGCCGCCCAGGATCTCTGGTCCGCCTTCACCATGACCCGTCTCGACGCCGCCGCCTGCGCCCGCCATCTGGGCGAGTCCGTTCGGACCGGCGGCCTGATGATGCAGGGGGCGCTGGCCCTGCGCCCTTCCACGGTGCTCGAACCCTGGCTGACGGGCGCCGAACGCCTGACCGCCGCCGTCGCCGACCTTCAGGCCGAAGACGACGGCTGGACCCTGCGCGACGCCGACGGCGCGATCCTGGTCCAGGCCGACGCCGTGGTCCTGACCGCCGGCTGGGGAACCGCCGCCTTGGTCTCCGATCTTTCTCTCGCCCCCGTCGCGGGTCAGGCTCAGTGGATCGACGGCCCGACCACCCCGCCCGTCGCCTGGGGCGGTTACGCCGTGCCGACCGGAACCGGCCTGCTGTTCGGCGCCACCCATGACCGGGACCAGACCGACCTGACGCCCGACGCCGAGGCCGCCGCCCGCAACCTCGCGACCCTGACCGCCGCCCTGCCCAGCCTCGCCGCCCAGGTCGAGGCCGCAGGCGCGTCCCAGACCCGCAAGGCCGTGCGCGCCACCACCCCCGACCGCCTGCCCGCCGCAGGGCCGCTCGCCCCGCCCGGCCTTTACGCCCTGACCGGCCTCGGCTCGCGCGGCTTCTGCGTCGCCCCCCTGCTGGGCGAGCATCTGGCGGCGCTTATTCTGGAACAACCGTCGCCCCTGCCGCAGGCTTTCACACAACGGCTCGCCAACGCGCGCTTCAACTCAAAATCAAAGGTCGACGACCAGTGTTTTACGCCCTAGCTTCATCTGGTCCCGCCAGGAAGGGCCGAAACTCACCGGAGGCTTCATGTCACGTGCATACCCGCTTTTGATCGCTGCCGTCGGCGCCATCTCCATGTCTGGTTGCGCTCCCACGCCTGGAGCAGACACAGCCTCCAGCTCTGCTTCCAATCGCCAGTGCTTCTCTCCCGGCCTAAACCCCAACTTCCGCGGCAACAACCAGACCATCTATATGCGGAGTAGGAACGTAGACGTATACGAACTCAAGACCGTCGGATCTTGTCCGGAAGTCGACTTCGGCCTGTCCATTCGGTTCAAGTCGGCGGGCCCATTCAGCCGCATATGCATCGGCGACACAGCCACCATCGAGATGCACCAGATAGGTCAACGCAGCCTTTGCCAGGTTCAGGTCGTCAAAAAGCTGACTGAGGCCGAAATCGCAGCGTTGCCATCTCGCGACCGCCCCTGAGAACGGTCTCAAGGCCGCACACGATGGGGATGACACCACAGTAACGCGGTGTGCGAGGTTTGAGAGCACTTCTCTGAAATGCTCTTAAGCATGGCGTCCACCCTTCGTGCTGCGGGTCTCCTCTTCGCGGCGGCCGCCCGCAGCAGCCGTTTCATCGCGCAACCAACAGGGGCCTTCTGCGCTTAAAGCTAAGGTTCGTCTCGACGCTCTAAAAGCGCGATCTTCCTTCAAAGGAGACTTCCATGTCGCGTGCGTACCCCTTGCTGCTCGCCGCCGCTGGCGCGACTGTTCTGGCCGCCTGCGCCCCGATGGCCCCCGGCGACGGCGCCGCGACCGCCTCTCGCGGCTCACAGTGTTTCTATACGGATCAGGTCGATAATTTCCGCGGAAACAACCAGAGCATCTATGTCCGCGCGCGCAACAAGGACGTGTTCGAGCTCCAGACCTTCGGCATGTGTTCCGATGTCGACTTCGCCTTCGCCATCGCCTTCGTGCCCAGCGGCGGGCTCAGCCGCCTTTGCGTCGGCGACACGTCGCGCCTTCTGGTCGGCGCCCCCCCGCATGAGCCCTGCAGCGTGCGGGTGGTCAAGAAACTGACCGAAGCCGAGGTCATGGCCCTGCCGTCCCGCGACCGCCCCTGACACAGAACTGAATCGTCGCCCATGGCGGCGAGGTTACTTCGCGGTAATGGTGGTGTGCGAGGTTTGAGAACGCTTCGCGGAAACGCTATGAAGCGTGGCTATCAAACTCGCGTCCGGCGCCGGACAGAATGGTTCGCGCCCTCCCTGCACCGACCCTTCAAGGATCTTCGCACGTGGCGACCACCCTTCGTACTCCGGCCCTCCTCCTCGCGGCGGCCGCCGCTCTGACCCTGTCCGCCTGCGGCGGCGGCGACGACAAGTCCAAGGCCGAAGCGCATGGCGCCTCGCGTCAGACCGTCTCCGCCGCCACGGCCGCCGAGGTCGCCCTGCCCCGCGTCATCGTCGCCTCGGGTTCGGTCTCGGCCTGGGAAGAGGTCCCGGTCGGCGCCGAAGCCGGCGGCCTGACCGCCGTCGGCGTCTATGTCGACGAAGGCGCCTACGTCCGTCAGGGCCAAGTCCTGGTCAAGCTGAACGACGCCCTGCTGCAAGCCCAACTGCGCCAGCAGCAGGCGGGCGTGCAGACCGCCGAGGCCAACGCCGCCCGCGACGACGCCGCCCTGGGCCGCGCCCAGGAACTGAAGCAGCGCGGCTTCCTCAGCCAGGCCTCGCTGGACACGGCCCTGGCCAACCAACGCGCCTCGCAGGCCAATCTGGCCTCGGCCCGCGCCGCCCTTTCGGAAATCCGCACCCGCCTGTCCCAGGCCGAGATCAAGGCCCCCGTCTCCGGCCTGATCATCAGCCGCAACGTCACCAAGGGCCAGATCGTCGAGGCGGGAACCCAGCTGTTCCGCATGGTCCGCGACGGTCGCCTGGAACTGGACGCCCAGGTGCCCGAGACCGACCTGCCCGCCCTGCGCGCCGGCCAGACCGCCACCATCACCTCCAACGAGGGCGTGACCACGACCGGCACGATCCGCATCGTCACGCCCGAGGTCGACGCCCAGACCCGTCTGGGTCTGGCCCGCATCACCCTGTCGCCCGGCAGCGGCCTGAAGCCCGGCATGTTCGCCCGCGCCGCCATCGACGCCGGCGCCCAGCCCGCGACCGTGGTGCCCACCGGCGCCGTCCTCTATCGCAACAACAAGGCCGGGGTCTTTGTCCTCGGCGCCGACAATGCGGCCAGCTTCCGTCCGGTGACGGTGCTCTCGCGCCGCGACGACCAGACCTCGGTCAGCGGCGTCGAGCCCGGCGTCCGCGTCGTGGTTCAGGGCGCCGGCTTCCTCAGCGACGGCGACAAGGTCACGGTCTCCACCGGCCAGCCCGCCGCTGCGCCCGCCGCCGCCGCTCCGGCCAAGAAGTAGGCCCCGGCCATGAACAACATCTCGTCCTGGGCCATCAAGAACCCCATTCCGATCATCCTGCTGTTCGTCCTGCTGACGATCAGCGGCGTGATCGGCTTCTCGGGGATGCGGATCAACAACAACCCCGACATCGACTTCCCCCTGGTCGCCGTCACCGCCGCCCGTCCGGGCGCGGCGCCCAGTGAAATGGAGGTCCAGGTCACGCGTCCGATCGAGGACTCGATCGCCGGCCTGTCGGGCGTGCGCCACATCTATTCGAACATCTCGGACGGCGTCTCCTCGACCACCATCGAGTTCGAGCTGGGCACCGACACCGAACGCGCCACCAACGACGTGCGCAACGCCATGAGCGGCGTGCGCGCCACCCTGCCCCAGGACATGCAGGAACCGACGGTCCAGCGCATCGACATCACCGGCGACGCCCTGATCACCTATGTGGTCCGCTCGCCGACGATGTCGCCGGAACAGATCAGCTGGTTCATCGACAACGAGATGAGCCGCGCCCTGCTGGCCCTCGGCGGCGTGGGCGAGGTCAACCGCTCGGGCGGCGTCGACCGCGAGATCCGCGTCGAGCTGGACCCCGACCGCCTGGCCGCCTACGGCGTCACCGCCGCCCAGGTCAGCCAGGCCCTGACCAGCGTCAACACCGACCTGCCGGGCGGCCGCGTCACCGTGGCCGGTTCGGAACGCGCCATCCGCACCCTGGGCTCGGCCGGTTCGGTCGAGCAGCTGCGCCAGACCCTGATCCCCCTGGGCGACGGCCGCAGCGTGCGGCTGGGCGACCTGGGCCGCGTCGAGGACAAGTGGACCGAGCCGCGCCGTCTGGCCCGCTACAACGGCCAGGAAGCCGTCACCTTCAACTTCCTGCGCTCGCGCGAGGCCAGCGAGGTCACCGTCTCGCAAAAGGTCCGCGAAGAGGTCGCCAAGATCGACGAGGCCCACCCCGAGCTGACCATCGAACAGGTCACATCCAGCGTCCAGTATATCGAGGAGAGCTACATCGCCTCGATCGAGGCCCTGATCCTCGGCGCTGTTCTGGCCGTCATCGTGGTCTTCATCTTCCTGCGCGACTGGCGGGCCACCCTGATCGCGGCCACGGCCATGCCCATGTCGCTGATCCCGGCCTTCGCCATCCTCGGCCCGATGGACCAGTCGCTGAACGTGGTGACGCTGCTGGCCCTGTCGCTGACCATCGGCATCCTGGTCGACGACGCCATCGTCGAGATCGAGAACATCGTGCGGCACATGCGCGACGGCAAACCGCCCTACGCCGCCTCGATGGAGGCCGCTGACGAGATCGGCCTGGCCGTCGTGGCCACCACGTCGACCATCATCGCCGTCTTCGCCCCCGTCGGCTTCATGCCGGGCATCATCGGCCAGTTCTTCAAGGCCTTCGCCCTGGCCGCCTGCGTCTCGGTCGCCTTCTCGCTGGTCGTGGCGCGGACCCTGACCCCGCTGATGGCCGCCTATCTGCTGAAGCACACCAAGCATGAGGACAAGGACCCCCTGTGGATGCCCGGCTATCTGCGCGCCCTGCGCTGGTGCCTCGGCAACCGCTGGAAGGTCTTCGCCGTCGGCATCGCCATCTTCGTCGGCTCGGGCTTCCTGGCCACCAAGCTGCCGTTCGAGTTCAGCCCCTCGGGCGACCAGTCGCGCGCCGCTTTCCAGATCGAACTGCCCCCCGGCGCCACCCTGCGCGAGACCGACGCCGTGGTTCAGCGCGTCACCCGCGCCCTGCAGGCCCGCCCGGAAGTCACCTCGGTCTACGCCGCCATCGGCGGCCAGGACGTCAATCAGGCCAATATCTACGCCGACCTGGTCAAGAAGGGCGAGCGCAAGCTCAGCCAGCAGGCCTTCGCCCGCGAAATGGTCGACCAGTTGAAGACCATCCCCGGCGCCCGCATCAGCGCCGGCATCGCCCAACAGGGCGGCGGTCCCAGCGACGGCACCCGCTACACCTTCGCCATTCTGGGCGACAACCCGACCGCGCTGAACGCCGCCGCGCGCCAGGTCGAAGAGGAGATGCGCGGCGTTCCCGGCCTGGCCAATGTGGTCAACACCGCCGCCATCGCCCGCCCGGAAATCCTGGTCACGCCGCGCCCTGACGAAGCGGCCCTGGCCGGCGTCTCGACCGGCTCCATCTCTCAGGCCGTCCGCGTCGCCACCCTGGGCGACGTCGATCAGAACCTGCCCAAGTACAACCTGGGCGACCGTCAGGTGCCGATCCGCCTGCAACTGACCGACACGGCCCGTCAGGATCTGAATGTGCTGGAGACCCTGCGCGTGCCCACCGCCTCGGGCGCCGCCGTGCCGCTCAGCGCCGTCGCCGACATCGAGTTCGGCGCCGGTCCCGCGACCGTCAGCCGTCAGGACCGCTCGCGCATCGCCTCGATCACTGCCGAACTGGACGGCATCCGCACCGGCGACGCCGCCCAGCGGGTGCAGAAGCTGCCCTCGGTCCAGAAACTGCCCGAAGGCGTGCGTCAGGTTCCGGCCGGGGACGCCGAGTTCATCCAGGAGATGATCACCGGCTTCGCCATCGCCTTCGGCACCGGCATCCTGCTGATGTACGCGGTCCTGGTCCTGCTGTTCAAAAGCTTCGCCTATCCGATCACCATCATGGCCGCCCTGCCCCTGGCCATCGGCGGCGCCTTCGTGGCCCTGCTGCTCGGCGGCTCCAGCTTCTCGATCTCTTCGCTGATCGGGGTGCTGATGCTGATGGGCATCGCGGCCAAGAACTCCATCCTTCTGGTCGACTACGTCATCATGGCCGAGAAGGACGGCATGTCCCGCTATGACGCCATCATGGACGCCGCCCACAAGCGGGCGCGCCCCATCCTGATGACCACCTTCGCCATGGGGGCCGGCATGGTGCCCGTCGCCATGGGCATCGGCGCCGACGTCGAGTTCCGTTCGCCCATGGCCATCGCAGTCCTGGGCGGCCTGATCTCCTCGACCTTCCTGTCGCTGCTCTACATCCCGGCCATCTTCACCATCGTCGACGACATCGCCGGCTGGGGTCGTCGACGCATCGGCAAGGCCTTCGCCGGCCAGCACCGCATGGCCGACGAGCCCGCCCCGGTGAAGCCCCAGGCCCCGGTCGGGGCCCAGCCCTATCTAGGCGACTGACGCCCCAGACAGGACACGAAGAAAGCCCCGGAGCCCATGCTCCGGGGCTTTTTCCTTGATCCCAGAGCGGCTGCGGCCTTCTTCCCTAAGGCCCGACGCAGCCCTCTAGCCATGGCCCGGCGCTAAGCAGCGCCCGTCGCCCGTCGTCACTCGCCACTCGCCACTCGCCACTCGCCACTCGCCACTGGTCCCAGGCCGGTAGTCGCCACAAGCCCCCCGAACGCAGAAAGGGCGGCGGACCAAAGTCCGCCGCCCTTTCCTCAACCTGAAATCAGGTCAGACCTTAGAAGGACTTCGTGAGGTTCACGAAGGCCGTGCGGCCCAGATAGTCGTAGCCCGAGTACAGCGGGGCGTTGCCGACCCGGCTGTTGTAGCCCGACGAGATGGTCGGCGGGTCTTCGTTCAGCAGGTTGCGAACGCCGGCCGTGACCGTCCAGCCCTCACCCGTGTACTGGACCGAGGTGTTGTGCTGGAAGTAGTCGCCGACTTCCAGGTCGTACTGGCTGGCTGCCGGATCCTTGATACGACGATAGCCGTAGTCGTCCATACCCTGAATCCACTCCACGCCGTAGCGCACGCGCCACTTGTCCCAGGCGTAGGACAAGTCCGCAGCACCGGTGAACTCGGGGTTGTTCAGCATTCCCTTGTAGTCAACCAGCGGGTCTTCAGCGAACAGCTTGTTCGAGATTTCCGTATACTGGGTGATGGCCAGGTTGAACAGGACCGACCCAGGACCGACGTCCTTGCGGTAACGGGCGGTGTAGTCCAGACCCTTGACGATGTCGGTCGCGAGGTTGACGTAGCCGTTCTCGACCGTCAGGCGCTTGTCGCCGTCGTCACGCGACACCAGCGAGCAGAAGCCCACGTCGGCGGCGAAGTCGGCCGGGTTCGAGGCGTAGCAACGCTCCAGAATGTTCGCGGCGCCGTATTGGGCCACGCCATTCTTCACCTCGATTTCGTAGTAGTCGACAGCGAAGGCGAAGTCGCCCCAGCCTTCGGGCAGCGTCGGACGCAGGACCAGACCCACCGTCAGGTTGGTCGAGGTTTCGGCCTCAAGACCGGCTTCGGCGCCGCCCTTGGTGATGACCGCGACGCTCGACTTCTGTTCAAAGTCGTCGGCGACGCCGTCAGCCGCGCAGTTGGCGATCAGAGTCGGCGTGGCCGTCGTCGAATCAACTTCACTGCAGGGGTCGTAACCGGCCGCCTGGAAGCCCGAGGTGGCGCCCACGAACTGCTCGAACAGCGCCGGAGCGCGGTAAGAGGTGCCGTAGGTGGCGCGGAAGGTCAGCATGTCGATCGGCTGATAGACTAGGCCGACCTTGTAGGTCGTGTCGTCGCCGTACGAATCATAGTCCGTGTAACGGAACGAGGCGTTCAGCGTCAGTTCCTTGGCGAACGGCGCGTCGCGGAGCAGCGGCGCTTCGATTTCGCCGAAGGCTTCCCACACCGAGTCCGAACCACGGGTAATGGCCGAGGTCGAGTAGTTGTAGGTGTTGCCCAGCTGCGAATCGAGACCGGGGGTGTCGTCGATTTCCGAGTCACGCCATTCGGCGCCGAAGAAGCCCATGACCTTGCCGGCCGGCAGGTCAAACAGCGGACCGTCGATGCCGAGGCTGACGATCTTCTCTTCGTAGGTGGTGACGCCCTTGACCGGACGGAAGACGTAGTCGACCCAAGCCTTCGGCAGGACACCTGCGACGACTTGAGTGCTCAGCTTCGGTGCGGCGACACAGCCCGGGTTCGAGGCCAGTTCAGCGCACTGGAATTGGCCTGGTGCGATTTCAACGACATCCAGGCTTTCGACCAGGCGGTTCGTGAGGAACTGCTGGCTGGTGTATTCCGAACGCGACCGCGAATAGCTGGCCGACATGTCGTAGCGCCATTCCGGGATGAAGAAGTCACCCTTGATGCCAACGACGTTGCGGTTGAAGCGCTGTTCTTGCGTCGAGGAGTCGTTGCCGAAGCCAATGAAGGCGCGAACACCGATGTCGGCGCCCTTGTTCAGGCCCTGGTCGCCCGAGAAGGTGCTGAAGGCCAGATCCGACGGGATCAGCGCGCTGCCCTTGGCGTAGTCGAGCGCAAGTTGACGGTAGCTCGTCTGCGACGACTTGCGTTGGTTCAGCAGGAATTCGCCGTAGACCTCGGCGTTGCCCAGGGCGTTCAGCTGATAGCCGCCTTCGCCATACAGGGTCGTGATTTCGACCGGCGAAATCAGCGAACGGTTCAGCATGCGGTCGTCGAAGGTGTCGCGCACGTTGACGTTCACGCCCGTGCCGCCAACGCCTTCATAGCCGGCCATCGGGCCGGTCACGCCCGAGTTCGGGCGGAAGCGGTTGAACAGAACGTTGGGCGCGCCGGCGGCCGGGGTGCCCGCCACGCCGCTGAAGATGCGCTCGCCGTCGGCGTCCAGCCCGCCGTCGATGCTGACGCCGATCGTGTTGATCGACGAGCCGTTCGAGCCGGTGCCCGTGATCGGGTAGCATTTCGACTTGCCGGTCAGCGGATCAATATAGTCTCGATCAAAGCGACGGCCGTCGGTCTGGCAACGCGTGAACTCACGGTCACGCAGGGTCAATTCGTCGCGCTCATAGAGCTCGAGCGATCCGGCGGCGCGCCAGCGGTCGCCACGGGCGCCGGCCACGACCGAGAAGCGGTCCGAACCGCCAGCGCCGTTGGCTTCCAGCGGCTCGTTGTGCTGACCTTCGATGATCAGACCTTCAAAATTCTTGCGGGTCTGGATGTTGACCACGCCGGCCACGGCGTCCGAGCCGTACACCGACGAAGCGCCGTCGCGCAGAACTTCAACGCGGTCGATCATGGCGGTCGGCAGCACGTTCAGGTCAGCCGAGCCGACCGAACCGCGCGAACCGGCGGGCGAAACGCGACGACCGTTCAGCAGCACCAGGGTGCGGCTCGGGCCCATGCCGCGCAGGCCGATGGTGTTTGCGCCGGGGCCGCCGTTGGTGACGTAGCCGCCGTAGGAGTTGTTGATTTGGGCAGTGCCGCCCGTGACGGCCGTGCTCTGCAGGGCTTCCGTGGTCGAGGCGAAGCCTTGCAGCGTCGCTTCTTCACGCGTCACGACCTGGGTCGGCGACGGAGCGTTGTAATTGTCGCGACGAATGCGCGAGCCGACGACGACGACTTCATCGACCGTCGATGCAGCTTCCTGGGTATTGGTTGCGTCCTGAGCGAACGCGGCTCCCGGAGCGAGCAGGGTCAACGACAAAGCAGCGGCGCTAGCCACCATCGTCGTGCCCAGCAGGTAGTTCTTGCGAGTGCTCATATGCCTCTATTTACCTGTGAATATTGAACAACAGATACAACGATCATTGAACGCTGTTTCGGATACCAATGTTCGACTCTACGTTTCTTGGTTGATCGAGGGCTAGGCAAAGCGTCACATAAGGGCAACCAAAATATTGCTGGAAAGCGACGATATGCGAAAAAGCGCGTCAATTTTGACGCCAAGGAACCCGTTTTAAACCACAATTCGTCCATTTATGGCGACAATCGGCCAAATATTGCCCGCATTGTGACGCTATTCGGCGCGATTAAGGCAAAGCTTGAGCCGGATCGCGGCGGCGGCGCGTTCGTCCCACCTCCGCCGCCACAATCGCCGCCCTATGGCGTCCCGCGCCCGCGCGCACTACCTTGACGTTCATGGCCCGTTCTCCCTCGACACCGTCGCCCAAGCCCGTCCACGTGCCCGGCCAGAGCGCAGGCCAGAATCCAGGCATGCAGGAGATGGCCGCGCCCTTCGTCCAGAACGGCCCGCGCGGTCGGGGCGGTAAGGCCATGCCCATGTTCGCCCCCGTCGCCGGCCCGCGCCTGACGCCGGAGGAGCCGCCCGCCGCCCCCGGCGACTGGGTCCCGCACCGCCCCTCGCGCGAGGGCAAGAAGAAGGGCGGCCACTTCCGGCTGGAGACCAAATACACCCCCGCCGGGGACCAGCCCGCCGCCATCGCCGAACTGTCGGCCATGGCCGATGCGGGCGAGCGCGATCAGGTCCTGCTGGGCGTGACCGGCTCGGGCAAGACCTTCACCATGGCCAAGGTCATCGAACAGACCCAGCGCCCGGCCCTGATCCTGGCCCACAACAAGACCCTGGCGGCCCAGCTCTATTCCGAGTTCAAGGCCTTCTTCCCCGACAACGCGGTCGAGTATTTCGTCAGCTACTACGACTACTATCAGCCCGAGGCCTACGTCCCGCGCACCGACACCTACATCGAGAAGGACTCATCGATTAACGAGCAGATCGACCGGATGCGCCACTCGGCCACCCGCGCGATCCTGGAGCGCGACGACGTCATCGTGGTCGCCTCGGTTTCCTGCATCTACGGCATCGGCTCAGTCGAGACCTACACCGCCATGACCTTCTCCCTGAAGGTCGGCGACCAGATCGACGAGGCCAAGCTGCGCGCCGACCTCATCGCCCTGCAATACAAGCGCAACGATCTGAACTTCGAGCGCGGCATGTTCCGCAAGCGCGGCGACGTGCTGGAGATCTTCCCCGTCCACATGGAGGACCGCGCCTGGCGCATCCAGCTGTTCGGCGACGAGCTGGAATCCATCCAGGAGTTCGACCCCCTGACCGGCAAGAAGACCGCCGACCTGGACGAAGTCACCGTCTACGCCGCCAGCCACTACGTCACCCCGCGCCCGTCGCTGAACCAGGCCATCATGGGCATCAAGGCCGAGTTGAAGGAGACGCTCGACTGGATGACCGAGAACGGCAAGCTGCTGGAGGCCCAGCGCCTTGAACAGCGTGTCCGCTTCGATCTGGAGATGATGGAGGCCACCGGCGCCTGCGCCGGCATCGAGAACTACAGCCGCTGGCTGACCGGCCGCGCGCCGGGCGAGCCGCCGCCCACCTTCTTCGAGTACATCCCCGACAACGCCCTACTGTTCGTGGACGAGAGCCACGTCACCGTGGGCCAGATCAACGGCATGTTCCGGGGCGACTACCGCCGCAAGTCGACCCTGGCCGAGTACGGCTTCCGCCTGCCCTCCTGCATCGACAACCGCCCGCTCAAGTTCGACGAATGGGACGCCATGCGGCCCCAGTCGGTCTTCGTCTCCGCCACCCCCGGCCCGTGGGAGATGGATCGCACCGGCGGCGTCTTCGTCGAACAGGTCATCCGCCCCACCGGCCTGATCGACCCGCCCGTCGAGATCCGCCCCGTCTCCGGCGCCGCCCGGAACCAGGTCGACGACGTCATCGACGAGGTCAAGGCCGTCAGCCGCGCGGGCTACCGCTCCCTGGTCACAACCCTGACCAAGAAGATGGCCGAGGACCTGACCGAATACATGCACGAACAGGGGGTGCGCGTCCGCTACATGCACTCCGACGTCGACACCCTGGAACGCATCGAGATCCTGCGCGACCTGCGCCTCGGCTCATTCGACGTCCTGATCGGCATCAACCTGCTGCGCGAGGGGCTCGACATCCCCGAGTGCGGCCTGGTCGCCATCCTCGATGCGGACAAGGAGGGCTTCCTGCGCTCGGAGACCTCCCTGATCCAGACCATCGGCCGCGCCGCCCGCAACGTCGACGGCCGCGTCATCCTCTACGCCGACCGCATGACCGGCTCGATGGAGCGCGCCATCGCCGAGACCGACCGCCGCCGCACCCGTCAGGAGGCCTACAACCTCGAACACGGCATCACGCCCGAGAGCGTCAAGCGCGACATCAAGGAGATCATGGCCTCGCCCTACGAGAGCCGCGAGATGGACCGCCTGACCCGACCCGGCGTGGCCGAAGCCTCCAGACCCTTCGTCGGCTCCAACTTCCAGGCCGCCCTCAAGGACATGGAGGGCCGCATGCGCGAAGCCGCCTCCAACCTCGAGTTCGAGGAAGCCGCCCGCCTGCGCGACGAGATCAAGAAGATGAAGCTCCTCGACCTCGAATTCGCCAACGAAGCCCTCACCGGCGCCGGCGAAACCGTCGACAAGTCAGCCCCCAAACGCTGGCGCGCGGAAGCGGCGGCCGAAAAGGCGGAAGCGTTCAGGAAGGGGCGCTAGCGCAGCTTAGGCCACAGCGGGCCTGCTCTGTGGAAGAAAGAAGCCTTGCAGTTAGAGATATATCGTTGTTCTGATTGCCGTCACAAAACGCGTCGTGGGCGGGGAACAATTCACAATGAGCGACATCGATCTGAACGAAGCCTCCGCAAGGTTTGCGGCAGCAATAGTTTCAGACATATACAATTCTTTTGTTAAAAAAGCCACTAGATCACTAAACGCTACACAACCAGTTATAACTGGTAATCTAAAAAAGTACGCCATAACTACAACAGAGACCTTTGGAACGATCCGAACTATTGTTTGCGAACTACCATCAAGGTTGCTCGACATATATCAACCGGCTCAATTTAAGGTCGGAGAACACAATGTCGATGAACAGACCTTCCACAAAGACATTGAAGCAAACAAGCGCGCCGTAATTCGAGGCCATGCCGGCGCGGGGAAATCAATTTTCTTAAAAAATACTTCCTTAAAAGACTTAAGGATAGAGAGTCTATACCTATATTCTTTGAACTAAGAAACTTAAATCATAATTATTCTACACTATTTAAACATCTTTACGATCACATTCACAATATATTTCCGTGGATAGAAGTGGAAATATTTAGATCTTTACTTAGAGCTGGCAAAATAGAGTTGTATTTGGATGCTTTGGATGAAGTAAGCCATACTATACGGTCGTCCGTTAATACAAATGTTACCCAACTTATCGCGGAATTTCCAAAAGCAAAAATAATACTTACGACAAGATATGGTGATAAGTACGCCACACCGGCGTCAGTTACAGAATATCATATTCAACCATTCTCTTTAAACCAAGCAACATCATTAATATACGCTCTCGACTTTCATGAAGAATCAAAAATTCGCTTTTGCGAAGCATTGAAATCTGGTCTGTACGAACAAAACAGCGGATTGCTATCAAATCCATTGCTTTGCTCCATCATGCTATTGACTTATCGTAGATTTGCCACGATTCCAGACAGACTTCACCTGTATTATCAACAGGCATATGAAGTTCTTTTCAGAAGGCATGACGCAAGCAAAGAAAGCGGCTTTAGGCGAGATTTACTTTCAGGTCTTGACGTAGCGGAAATGCAAGCTGTGCTAAATCATCTAGCCGCTGTAACCTACGCATCCGAGAAATTCGAGTTCACAGAAACAGAGCTTACGGAAACGCTCGTTGGAGCCATAAACTCCGTAGGAGTAAGCAGCAAACCATCTGAAATACGAGATGATCTCATTGAGGCAGTATCAATGATACATCCAGATGGGCTGCATCTTAAATTTGTACACAGAAGTTTCCAAGAATTCTTCTGCGCAAACTACATATCAAAATCCAAGAGTAAGATTGCTCGACTTTGCATCGATGCTGTCAAAATGCGGCAGGATACGGATTCCGTTATCCCTATGGCCGTTGCACTAAACCCCGATCGATTTGAGGAGGCATGGCTAACCCCAACCCTGTCGGAGGACCTCTCGCGCTTCGAGTCGATGATGGAAAATAAGAAATTCTACGCGATCGTAAGAGAGACCCTTCCCAATATCGAGGTTCGTGGCAACTACTTGCTCCTTTCGGTTGGAAAGGATGCAAGATCTAGAAATTTCGATATATATATGTCAGTTCTGGATGCAAAATCTGATTTTGAACCAATAGATTATGGTAGACTCAAAATAATATCTAATTATGAAAATCTTTCTGCTTACTTCAGGTCATGCATCACCCACACCGCAACGCCAAAAGAGTTTAAAGATCAAATTCAGTCCGGATCTATATACATAGATACTGAAGATCGAAATCTTTCTGGTTTAGCGGATCTAGCAGTATGGGAAATCGCCGCCGTCAAGATTATCGCTACACTGCGGCTGTGGAAGGCTTATCTCGACAAGAAAACTCGTCAGAGAGAGGCTTCGCCACTAGAAGCCTTTGAGCGCGCGACTTTAGCAAATATGCGTCGCGTCGAGGGCGATCTCGGCGGCAGACCGCGCCATGTGGAAGGCGACGGCGACCCACAAGACGCAAGGAAGTGAAGCGACAACTCCCAATCCCAGTAATTTCCCGCCCTTCCCCCTCTGCCACCCCCTTTCAACTCGCCCTACCTTCCGCCCATGCCACCCTGCGCTCGTTCCGTTGCATGGAGGGCTCGTGAGGCCTGCGACCTTGCGGTGACGGGAGCGGATGGAGCGGGGTCCTTGTCGGGCCGCGCGGCGTCCGTCGCGGTCTCCGGTCAAGGGCGCTGAAGCCCAGCGGCAGGATCGCGGCGGGCTTCGGCGCGCGGTTCACAGATGCAACGGACGGAGGAAGGGCGAACGCCTGAACCTTCGGCCCGTGGTCTCAAGTAGCGCGCAAGCGCGATAGACCACACATCAAGCCAAGGAGCCGATGGGGCCTAGCGACGGGGCGTTCGACCTGTCCGTCATAGAGGTTCCGGTCAGGGCCGCGGGGGTTACGCGGACCGTTCCAGGAGGCCTGTCGCAAGCAGGTCCCTGCCCGCCGCGGGCGCCGGGGGTAGCCGATAAGACCGGCGCCTGCCCCGAGCTCGTGGAAGCCCGTCCGCGCGGAGCGTCAGTCGTCGTCGAAACGGTACTACACATCACACTCCGGGCGTCGGCCCGGCGCTCCGCCCAGCCCTCCACCGCCCCGCCGTCCGGCGCGGCGGCGAAACCGCGTGCCTGAGCCGGAGAAGAAGATCATGGCCCGTCCCCGCCCCTCGCGCCGCGACCGCGTCGCCGACCCTGACGACGTGAGCGACGTCCACCCCGCAGAGCTGCGGCGGCTGCAAAAGGAGTTCTTCGCCCGCGTCGATCACCTGGTCGCCGCCTTTCAGCGCAAGGACCACGAAGCGGCGGCGCGCGGCAAGGCC